>Ga0335083_10000132_pt1 | contig 131298 bp, 134 predicted proteins | sample Lox_Sample_42_FD_206716 | JGI IMG/M metagenome (GOLD analysis project Ga0335083, IMG submission 206716) | Soil microbial communities from Loxahatchee National Wildlife Refuge, Florida, United States - Lox_Sample_4.2 | ecosystem: Environmental > Terrestrial > Soil > Wetlands | place: USA... | reverse complement strand
GGCCACACCCTGCCGGGGCCGCCACGAGACGCCCGGGACGCACCTCGGACGGCCGCCCCACCCGGCGCAACGTGGAATCGACCACCTAGCTAGCTCTAGGCGACGCTGCTGTGGCTGCGGTCCGAGCGCCGCTGGCGCGGGTACGGATCGAGGTGCACCGGCGCGGTCGAGAGCGCCTGGACGCGGAGGTCGCTCCAGGTGAGGCCCTCGCGCACCAGCGCGGGCAGGCCGAGCGTCACCGCGGTGGCGATCTCGACGCCCTGCAGGATCACGCCGTAGGCGAGGGCGTCGGCGGTGCCGATCCCGAACCCGGTGTGGAGCACGCTGATCACGGCCAGCTGAAAGACGCCGATGTTCGACGGGGTCGCCGGGACGACGGCGGTGACGTTGACCGCGAAGAGGACCGCGGCGGCGGCGCCGATCCCGGCCCGGCTGTCGAGGCCCAGCGCGTAGAGGAGGGCCCAGCAGGCCGACAGCTGGATCGCCCAGGCGCCGAGCTGGGCGGCCGCGGCGGCGGCGCCCTCGCGCGGGTCGCGGAAGATCTTCAGGCCGGCGCGGACCTGGACCATCGCCTTGTGGACGGCGGCGCCGATCCGGGCCAGCCTGCCGTTGCCGGTCTGCCTCATCGCCAGCGGCGCGACGAGGACGACGACGAGCAGGATCAGCGGCACCAGGCTGAAGGCGAAGAGCTGCTTGGTGCCCGAGTGGAAGAGCGGCGTGGTCGAGACGATGACGACGCCGAGCAACGCCAGGGCGACCAGGTTCAGCAAGGTCTGCGAGACCAAGGTGCCGAGCAGAACCGGGAAGGTCTCGCGCATGCGGCCGGTGCGGCGGGCGAGGGTCAATGCCCTGGCGGGCTCGCCGAGGCGGGCAGGCAGGGTCGCCGACATCAGCACCCCGATCATCGTCGCCGAGGTGACGTCGCGGCGGCGGACCGGCCGGTTGGGGAGCGCGGCGCGCACGATCCAGTACCAGGAGGCGGCGCGGAAGAACATCGAGATCGACATCAGGGCGAAGGCGACGAGGACCCAGCTGAGGTCCGAGCGGACGATGCTTTCCGCCACTTCGTTGACGCCGATCCGCTTCAGCGCCTCGTAGGTGAGGAAGGCGCCGAGCCCGGCGGCGGCGGTCAGGCCGATCCGGCGCGCGAGCCGTCGGCCGCGCCTACCGTCGGCGGCGACCGGCGGATCGAGGGAGGGCAGCTTCTGCGGCGGGACCGGACGGCCGCCATCGGCCGGGCGCAGGCCCGCCCAGTGGGCGGCGCGGCCGGCGCTGCCGACCGGCTGTGGGGCGGCCATCGCGCGCTCGTAGACGGTGGTCACCTGGTCGGCGATCCGCGGCCAGGCGTAGCGTTTGGCGCTCTGGCGGGCGGCGGCGCCCATCGACGCCAGCAGCTGCGGCTCGTGATGTACCCGCTGCAGCTCTTCGGCGAGGCGCTGCGGGTCGCCGGGCGGGACGAGCAGGCCGTCGACACCGTCGGTGACGACGTCGCTGTAGCCGGCGATCGCCGAGGCGATCACCGGGGTGCCCGCGGCGAAGGCCTCGGTGAGGACCATGCCGAAGCTCTCCCCCGACAGCGATGGGGCGCAGAGCACGTCGGCGGCGTGCAGCTCGGCCCAGAGCTCCTCGCCGGTGACGCGACCGCGCACGTCGATCGAGTCGAGCAGTTCCGGGTCGGGAAGCCAGCGGGCGACGTCCTCGCGCTCGGCACCGACCACGGTCAACCGCGAGGGCACGTGCTCGACCAGCGCGTTGAACGCGGTGAGCAGGATCGGCAGCCCCTTGCGCTCCTCGGGGCGGCCGACGAAGAGGATCCGCAGCTCCTCCGACGGGATCGGGGGACCGGCGGGAGGCCCGTCGACGTCGACGCCGTTGGGGATCACCGTGTACTCGCCGCCGAACCAGCGCATCCCCGTCCAGGCGGCGGCCTCGGAGACGGCGATCCGCGCCGAGAGGCGGTTGAACATCCGCCGCGCACCGAAGGCGCTGGCGGCGTGGTTGGGGAACGCCTTGGTCGAGTAGGCGTGGAAGGTGCCGACGACCGGGGTCTTCGCGCCGAGCACCGCGTTCCAGCCGACCAGCGGGGCGAGCGGCTCGTGGACGTGGATGACGTCGAACTCTCCGGCGCGGACCTCCTGGCGCGCCCGGACGTAGCCCCCGTGTGGCGTGACCGAGAGGTTGGAGACGGCGCCGTTGGCGCCGAGCCCGACGGTGCGACCGAGCGGCACCAGGTACTCCGGCAGCTCACGCGGTTCCGGCGCCGCCCGGTGGGTGGCACGGCTGAGCAGGCCGGGGGGATCGACCGGGGCGAGTACGCGGACATCGTCCCCCCGACGCAGGAACTCCTCGGCGAGGGCTTCGACGTGCCGGTTCACGCCCCCTTGGAAAGACCAGGAATATGGCGAGACAAGACCTATGCGCACGAGTGCCTAAGGGTAGTTGATGTGGCGGCCCCGACAGAAGGGCTACCCGTTCTCCTGCCGTTGGATTACGCGCCGCGCGACGATCTCCCTGCTTCTGCCCAGGCCCAGCCGACGAAGACGAGCAGGTAGGCGGCGCCGATCTCGAGCAGGAGCGCCCCCGAATCGTTGGCCAGCGTGGCGACCACGGTCGCCACCGCGGCGCCGAGCAACCCGGCCCGCATCGCCGGGAAATCGCGCACCCAGGCGGCGAGCGTCGCCCGCCGCAGCCAGGCGATGACGGCGAGGATCGCGACCAACGGCAGCATCACGGCGAGGATCGGCCGGACGAAGCTGTGGGCGGTCTGCTCCAGCCGCCGTTGGGCGGTGTCGCCCAACGAGTGCAGGCCCCCCGCATCGAGCACCGAGCGGGTGAAATGCGAGTTGGCGCCGGTGACGAGGTCGGCGGCGGCGAGCAGCCCCACGGCGATCAGCGGGATCAGGATGACGAGCACGATCCAGCGGCGCCTGCCGCCGGTGATCGCGACCGCGGCCACGGCGACTCCCGCCGAGAAGTCGATCGCCGCACCGACGTCGGCGCCGAACCTGCCGGAGGCGAAGACCGCGACGCAGGCGAGGCCGACGGCGAGGAAGACGGCGGCGCAGCGGCCCGGCGAGAGGCGCGGCGCGAAGCCCGCCAGCCCGGCGCCGATGCCGCCGACGATCACCACCGACAGCAGTGCCTCGAGCTCATTGCCGATCCCGTAGAAACGGACGCCGAGCCCCGGGTTCGGACCGAGCAGGGAGAGCGCGCTGAGCGGCGAGCCGAGGATCGCGTCCAGGGCATAGGCGCCGACCACGACCGCCGCTCCCACGGCGAGCGCCCGGTAGTCACGGAGCGCCGCCAAGGTGAGGGCCGCGAGCAGCGGCGAGCCGACCATGACGACGAGCATTTCGGGGTACTCGGCCGGTTCGAGCGCCGCGCCGACCAGCAACAGGACCGGCAGGTAGATCACCGAGAGGCCGAGCAGCCGCGCCGCGGTCGGTGCGAGCCCCCGCGCGACCAGCGCCACGAGCGCGGCGGCGAGCACCCAGGCGAGCAGGCTGTAGCCGATCACCGGGCCCCGCCGTGGAGAGACGACCGCCATCCGGGCACCGCGCGCTTCGATCGCGGCCGGATCGACCGAGCCTTCGGTGCGGATCGACTGGCCGATCATCTGCGAGGGGACCTTCACCCCGAACCATTCGAGGACCGTCGGTGCGATGTCGGTCGAGGCGACGTAGCCGTTCGTGCGGGTGGTGTCGGAGGTGAGATCGCCGTGGAAGCCCGCCCCGGCGATCCCGATCGGGATCGGGTCGTCGGTCCTTCCGGTCGGCGCGGCGATCGCGATCACAAGCGTATGTCGACCGCTGAGGCGGGCCAGCGTGGCCGCATCGGCGAGCGAGGAATCGAAGGTGGAGAGTTCGGTCCCACCGGAGTCCTCGACGAACCCCGGTTCGATCCCGAGCGGACACGCCGAGAGGCCGATGCCGCCCGCCGCGATGCCGTGCCGCTTCAACGTTCGGACCAACAGCCCCGGTTCGATTTCATCCGGAGCCGATTCGGCCCGCGCCACCGCTTCTTCGAGCCAGGCGCGACAGCGACCCCGGCGCAGCGGCGGCAGTTCCGTGTCGTAGAGGGAGTTGAAGACCCGGTTGCCCGCGCCGATGTCGAGGTAGGTCTGTTCCGGCGTCACCGTGCCCAGCCCGGCGCTCATCAACCCCGGCGAGAAACCGGCGTGAGCCAACTGGGCGACCGTCGTCGAGGCAGGGACCTGGATCAGGTCGACCGCCGGCATCCGCGATGCCCCGCTCGCCGCCCCCGGAACGGCCGCCAGAGCAAGCCACACCGGTATCGTCAGGGCGATGGCCGCCGACCGCACTTTCGCCAAATTCAGTTTCTTCAAAGTCGATCCTGCCTGGCGTCGCCGCGACGCCGACCTGCGCGCCGCCGACAAGCAGGAGTTCCTCGCCGCCTGCGAGGACTTCGGCATCGACCGGTCGCTGCGCGCCTACTCAACCATAGGAACCCGTGGCGATGTCGACCTGGTGCTGCTCAGCCAGAGCGCCAACCTCGAGGACATCCACACCTTCCACGTGGTGCTGGGGCAGTCGGGGCTGGCGAAGTGGTGCGAGACGCCCTACTCGTTCCTCTCGATGACGAAAGTGTCGCCCTACTCGGACGAGAAGGCGCGCCCGGAGATCTGCGTCTCCGACCGCAAGTTCCTCTTCCTCTACCCGATGGTGAAGCAGCGGCGCTGGTACGGGCTCGAGCCCGCCGAGCGTGGCCGGATCATGAAAAGCCACATCGAGGTCGGCCGCCGCTACCCCGAGATCACGATCAACACGACCTACTCCTACGGGATCGACGACCAGGAGTTCGTCGTCTGCTTCGAGGGCGACGATCCCGGCGAATTCCTCGAACTCGTCAACGAGCTGCGCCCGACCGAGTCCAGCGAGTACACCGAGCTGGAGACGCCGATCTTCACCTGCGTGTCGATGTCGGTCGGCCGCGCCCTCGACGCCCTCGACGGCGTGCACAGCGCAGCCGGCGTCCCCACGGTCTGAAAGGCGGAAATGTCCAAGATCGGCACCCCCGAGAACCCCCTGCGCGTCGCCATCGTCGGCGCCGGCCCGTCCGGCTTCTACGCCGCCGAGCACATCCTCAAGGACGGCGACGTCCACGCCCAGGTCGACCTCTTCGACCGCCTCCCCACCCCCTTCGGGCTGGTCCGCGGTGGCGTCGCCCCCGACCATCCGAAGATCAAGTCGGTGATCCGGGTGTATGAGAAAACGGCGGCGCGCGAGGGCTTCCGCTTCTTCGGCAACGTGAAGATCGGCCACGACATCGAGGTCGAGGAGCTGGAAGCGCGCTACCACGCGATCGTCTTCACGGTCGGCTGCGAGACCGACCGGGCGCTCGGGATCCCGGGTGAGGACCTACCCGGCAGCGCCGCCGCCACCGCCTTCGTCGGCTGGTACAACGCGCACCCCGATTACGCCGACCACGACTTCGACCTCTCGGCGGAGCGCGCCGTGGTGATCGGCAACGGCAACGTGGCGATGGACGTGGCGCGGATGCTGGCGCTGACCGACCATGAGCTGCGCCAGACCGATACCGCGGACCACGCGATCGAGCTGCTCGATCAGAAGAACATCGAGGAGATCGTCGTGCTGGGGCGGCGCGGCCCGGTCCAGGCCGCCTTCACCAACCCGGAGATCAAGGAGCTCGGGGTGATGGAGGACGCCGACGTGATCGTCGACCCGGCCGACGTCGAGCTCGACCCGGCGAGTGCCGCCTTCCTCGCCTCCGACGAGGCCGACAAGACGACGCGGGTGAACGTCGAGACGTTGCAGGAGTTCGCCGCGCGCTCTCCGGAGGGCAAGAAGCAGCGGATCGTGCTGCGCTTCCTCGCCTCGCCGGTCGAGATCAAGGGCGACGGCAAGGTCGAATCGATCGTCATCGGCCGCAACGAATTGGTCGAGGAGGACGGGCGCCTGGTCGCCAAGGACACCGGTGAGCGCGAGGAGCTCGAGTGCGGGCTGGTCCTGCGCTCGGTCGGCTACACCGGCGTGCCGATCGAAGGCGTGCCCTTCGACCCCGGGCGCGGCCTGATCCTCAACGAGGGCGGGCGCGTGCTCGACTCCCACGACGCGGGCCACAAGGTCGGCCACTACACCGCGGGCTGGATCAAGCGCGGCCCCTCGGGCGTCATCGGCACCAACAAGAAAGACGCGCTGGAGACGGTGCAGCACCTGCTGGCCGACGTCGGGTCGGGGACGCTGCTGGACCCCTCCGACCCCTCCCCGGAGTCGATCGAACAGCTGCTCGCCGACAAGAACGTGCGCTACATCTCCTTCGAGGACTGGCAGGCGATCGACCAGGCCGAGGTCGGTCGCGGCGAGCCCCACGGCCGCCCCCGGGTCAAGTTCGTCCGCGTCGACGAGATGCTCGACACGGTCGGCGAGAGCGTCGGCTGAGCCGATGTCGGTCGACCTCGCCGAGCTGAAGGCGATGATCGAGGCGGCCCTGCCTGGTGCCGCGGTCGAGGTCTCCGACGAAGACGGCGGCGGCCAGCATCTGCTCGCCGTCGTCGTCGCGCCCCAGTTCGAGGGCCTCTCGCGGATCGACCAGCACCGGCTGGTCAAGGCGGCGGTCAAGCCGCGCTTCGACGACGGCACGGTGCACGCGCTGTCGGTGAAGACGCGGCCTGCCTGAAATTTCACACTTCCACGCACCACACGTCACAACTTTCTCCGTAGCCTTCGGCATCATGGAGGCGATGCGATCGACCTGGACCGACTCGCGACTCGACGACCTGAACGACCGGGTGAAGATCATCGACGCCAAGATGGACGCGGGCTTCGCCCGCCTCGACGGTCGGATCGATGATCTGAACCGCTCGCTGATCCACGGGATGATCGCTCTGATCAGCATCATCACCGTCCTCCTCTCGACGCTGGTCGCAATCGTCGCCACGCATTTCTGAGCCCGACGAGGGCGACTGGCTAACCTGTGGCCATGGCCGACCAAGAGCTGAAGTCCAAAGTCGAAGAGTTGATCGCAGCCAATCCCGTGCTGCTCTTCATGAAAGGCACGCCCGATGCGCCGCGCTGCGGCTTCTCGATGCGCGTGGTCCAGATCCTCGACTCGATGGACGCCGAGTACGGGGCGATCGACGTGCTGCCCGCGCTGCAGCCGCTGCGGGAAGTGACCGCCGAGATCGCCGACTGGCAGACCTTCCCCCAGCTCTACGTCAACGGCGAGCTGTTGGGCGGCGCCGACATCATCCAGGAGATGCACGAATCCGGCGAGCTAGCCGAGGCCCTCGGCCTCGAGCAGCCCGAGGTCGCGACGGTCCCGGCGCAGAGCGCACCGGCCCAGTCGCCGCCCCTGCAGATCGAATAGAGCTTCGTCAACCGTTCCTTATGCGCCTATGAGGCGCATAAGGAACGGTTGAGGGATTGCTAGACGCCGGCGTGCGCCGGTGAATCGTCTTTCACCTGGAAAGACGATCCGCAGCCGCAGGCGGCGACGACGTTCGGGTTGTTCACCTGAAAGCCTGCCCCCTGCAAACCTTCGACGTAGTCGACCTCCGAGCCGAAGACGAACTGCATCGAGACCTTGTCGACGACGACGGACACGCCGTCGACGGTGAAGACGTGGTCGTCGTCCTTGGCCTTGTCGAAGGCGAGCGCGTACTGGAAGCCCGAGCAACCGCCGCCACGGACGGCGACGCGGAGGGCCTGGTCGTGGTCCTCCTGCCCGGTCAGCAGCTCACCGATCTTGGCGACGGCCTTGTCGGAGAGGGTGATTGCCTGAGGCGCATCGGTCACTTCACAAAGTGTAGCGAGGCGGCGGCGGGAACCGCCGGCCTCCCGTTTGGCAGTATTGGCCCCGGTGACCACCAGCACCGATACCGCAGTCGTCTGCGACAGCAGCCAGTACCTCCCGGCCGAGATGATCGCCGCGAAAGGGATCGAGGTCGTCAGCCTCTACGTCTCGATCGACGGCCGGCAGGAACGGGAGCTGGAGGTCGACGACTACGACGACTTCTATCGCCGGTTGCGCAACTCGAGCGGCGGTGCGACCACGTCGCAGCCCTCGGTCGGCGATTTCATCGACGTCTGGCAGCCGCTGCTGGACGCAGGTCGGGAGATCGTCTCGATCCACATCTCCTCGGCGATCTCCGGCACCTTCGAGGCCGCCTCCCAGGCGCGCCAACGGCTGGTCGAGGAGGGCAAGGGCGGCGAGCGGGTCCACCTCTATGACTCGGAGATGGCCTGTGGCGCGACCGGGCTCTGCGTGCTCGCCGCGAGCGCGGCGATCGAGGCGGGCGGCGGCCCGGACGAGGCGATCGCCCGCGCCAGGGAGGTGCGCGAGACGCTGAAGATGTGGTTCGCCGTCGACACGCTCGAGTACCTGCGCAAGGGCGGCCGGATCGGCGGTGCCAGCGCCTGGATCGGCGGCGCCCTGAAGATCAAGCCGATCCTCACCATCGACCGCGAAATCCTCCCGGTGGAACGGGTGCGGACCCGGTCGCGCTCGCTCGAGCGGCTGCGCGGCTACGCCCGCCAGCTGCACGAATCCGGCGCCGATGCCTGGGTCGTCCAGCACATCCAGGACCAGGAGACGGCGGATCTGCTGGCCGCCGACTGCCGCGAGATCTTCGGCGGGGAGCCTGCCTTCATCTCCGAGATCGGCCCGGTGATCGGCGCCCACGTCGGGCCGGGCCTGATCGGCCTCGGCGCGATCTCGTGGTCGATCCTCGACCCGACCTGAGCGTCGCGCCGCGCTAGAGACGGCGCCTGCGGCGACGCGAGCGCATCAGTTTGATCCCGACCAGGAACCCGACGGCGGCGGCGCCGATGATCAGCTGCTGTTTGTGCTCCTCGACCTGGCGGCGCCAGTCGGTGACCTCGGTGACTTTCGAGCGCAGCGCTTCGACGTTGGTCCCCAACTGCCGGCGCTGGACGTCGATATCGCGGCGGATCTCCGCCGCGCTGCGGCCGGGCCGGCCGGCGGTCGAGGGTCGCGCCGGTTTCGGGTCGACGCTCATTTGTCCTCCTTCGTGAGCATCTCTTTGGTCAGCTTCGCCTCTTCGATCGCCTGATCGGGCGTCGGCGGTGCACCGGCCTTCACGGCTTTGAAGGCGATCAGGGCGGCGAGGGCGGCGATCAGCAGGAAGGCGGCCGCCTCGATGAAGAAGCCGGGCCACGTCTTGCCGTCGAAGACCTCTTCGTTGAGGAGCCAGGCGATCCCGTCCATCACCAGGATCAGGGCGAGGAAGGCGAAGACCCCGGCGGCGATCCCGACGACCGCGCCGCGGGCGAGCTTGCCGGCCTTTTCGGAGACCTCGGCCTTGGCGAGCTCGATCTCCTCGCGGACGAGGCCGGAGATCCCTTCGGAGACGTCGAAGACGAGCTCGCCGAGCTTGCGCTCGTCCTTCGGCTCGCTCGGGGGCGGCGTCACCGGCGGGGTCTGGCCGGCCGGGGGCGTCTGTGCGGGTGGGGTCTGGTCGTCAGGCATCGGTGATTCCTACTCCGGCGGATCCTCGCCGTAGATACGGCGGAAGACGACGGCCGCGCCGCGCGCGGCGACGATGCTGGCCAGTGCTCCCATCGCCGCCAGCAACCCGCTCCAGACCAGCCTTTTCACCAACTCGTTGTCCACTGCACACCTTTCCCCTCTGGGACTTGAGGGATAAACCCTAGTCAGCGCGGCTCGAGGCCGTCGCAGATCGTCGTCACCAAAAGGTTCCTTGCTTCGTCGAAACGGTCGTCGGCGGGCGCCGCATCATCGAAGATCCACTCGGTCAGGAGCTGCTCGACGGCGCCGTAGAAGGCCTGCGAGACGAAGCGCGGCGCGACGTCGGAACGGAACTCTCCGGCCGCCTGCCCGTCGGCGACGATCTTCGCGATCCCTTCGTAGGCGCGGCGGATCTCCTCCAGGTGGGTGCGACCGAAGGAGTTGGCGGCGCGCGTCACCTCGACGATGATCACCTTCATCAGCTCGGGGTCGTGCCGATAGGACTCGAAGATGAAGCCGGCGACGGCGGCGAGCTTCTCGCGGTGGGTCAGGTCGGCCGTCCGATCGGCCTCCTCGATCGCCGCCAGCAACAATGACCAGCGCTCGATGAAGAGTTCGTTCAGGACCTGGTCCTTGGAGTTGAAGTAGTGGTAGACGAGGCCGTAGGCGACCCCCGCCTCGTCGGCGATGTCGGAGACGCGGGTCGCGTGGAAGCCCTGGCGGGCGAAGACCGCGACCGCGGCGTCGAGGATCTGGCGGCGTTTGTCGACCGCGCCGGCGCGCTGCTGGACGGAGCGCTCCATCAGACGTAGACCTCCGGACGACGGTTGGCAAGCGCCGGGAGGGACTCGCGGACGCGGTCCTGGGCGACAAGATCGAGGTCGGCGGCGGCGAAGCACTCCTCGTCGGGGGCGGTGGCCAGCACCACGCCCCAGGGGTCGACGATCGCCGAGCGCCCGAAGGAGTCGAAGTGCGGCGGCGCCTTGCCGACCTGACCGGGGGCGAGGACGAAGACGGCGTTCTCGATCGCCCGGGCGCGGAGCAGCACCTCCCAGTGATCGCGGCCGGTCGCCGCCGTGAAGGCGGCGGGGACCGTGATCAGACGGGCGCCGCGAACGGCGAGGATGCGGTGCAGCTCCGGAAAGCGAAGGTCGTAACAGATCGTCAAGCCGGCGACGAGCCCGCCGACCGGCGCGGTGACGATCTCCTCGCCCGGCTGCTCGTGGGCGGACTCGCGATAGGAGACGCCGCCGGCATCGACGTCGAACATGTGGATCTTGCGGTAGACGGCGAGATCCTCCCCGTCCGGCCCGATCAGCACCGAGGCGTTGAACGGCTTCTCGCCGTCGCCGGCCCGCTCCGAGATCGAGCCCGCGAGCAGGTGGATGCCGAGAGCGCGCGCCCAGCCGCGGGCGGCGGTCAGGCTGGGGCCGTCGAGCGGCTCGGCGCCGGCGACCAGCTCCTCGCCGGGGGCCAGCAGATTCCACTTCTCCGGCAGCGCGACCAACTCGGCGCCGTCGGCGGCCGCGGCGCGCACCAGCGCCTCGGCTGCACCTAGGTTGCGGGCCTTGTCGGCGTTAGAGTTGAGCTGTACGGCGGCGACGCGCATTCGATCGATTTCCGGGATATTCCCGGGGATGTGGAAACCGATTGACGAGTCAATCGGGCGCCTCAGTATAGGCGCATGACCCGGGCGACGACCCGATCGGTCAGCCAGGTCGGCAGCAACGGCACCAGCCTGCCCTGCACCTGCGCATCGAGGCCGACGAGGTAGCGGGCCCGCGGTCGTCCCGCCTCCAGCGCGTGCTGGATCCTGGCGGCGACCTTCTCCGGCGGGATGCCGCGCTCGGCGGTGTCCCGGATCACCTTCCGGTAGCGCTCGATCGCCGCCCCGTAGAGCTCCGCCATCCGCGGCGAGGCCGCCATGCTGCGGTCGGCGCTCGCCTCGCCCCGTTCCCAGATCGGGGTGTCGATCGAGCCGGGCTCGACGATCACGACCTTGATCCCCCACGGCACCAGCTCCTGGCGCAGGCTGTCGCCGACCGCCTCGACCCCGAACTTGGCGGCGTGGTAAGCGCCGGTGAAGGGCAGCGCCATGCGGCCGCCGATCGAGCTGATCAGGACGATCCGGCCGCGGGCGGTGCGGATCGCGGGCAGCATCGCCTGGGTGACCGCGACCTGACCGACGAGGTTGACCTCGATCTGGCGGCGGAAATCCTCGATCGGGAGCGCCTCGAGCGGCCCCGGGATCGCCGCCCCGGCGTTGTCGACCAGGCCGTCGAGCCCGCCCGGCTCGGCGCCGACGCGCTCGGCCGCCGCGGCGATCGCATCGGCGTCGGTGATGTCGAGCGTCAGCGGCTCCAGCCGCGCCGAGGACTCCTCCCGCAACGCCGCCGCGTCCTCCTCCCGGCGCACGCCGGCGAACACCTTCCAACCCGCCTGGTCGAGCCGCCGCACGGTGGCGCGCCCGATCCCGGTCGAGGCGCCGGTGACGAGGACGGTCTTCATCGGTCCAGATTAGGGCCGGCGTCGTCGCGCTGTGGGAAACCCGTCATATGGACGGATAAGTCGCAGGGCGGGATCAGATCGAACATGGCTTGCCGGTCGCCTTGCGGCAAAGCGCCTCTTCGACGGCCAATTCGACTTCGTCACGTTCCCGTTCGATTCGCCCGGTCTCGCCGTCCACCCGCACTTCACCGTCACCCCAGACGAGGAAGCCGTCTCCTCCGGTGACGTTCTGGTCGACACGACGCAGACGCGGCGGAACGCCTCTCGCATCGAAAGACCGGGCGACGGCGAAATGGACGACCGAATCGCCGTGGGTGCGAGCGGTCCCGACCAGGACGCCTTCGGAGGGTTCCCCCACGGAGACGCGATAGGGCATCCCTTCGATCGCCTGGCGCGCTTCTCCCATCGAAACGGACGTCGGACCAAAGATCCGCTCGGCGACGAACCCGGCGGCGACGACCGCAAGCAGCACCAGGGCGCCCACGGCCGGCCTTCTCATCCCCGCCGGTCTTCCAGCTCGGCGACTAGCAGCTTGGTGTGGAGCGAGGCGATCAGATCCTTCAGCGGCTGGGCGCCGGCTTCGAGCATCTCGACGACGCGCGCCGGCGGCACCTCGCCGGCGAGGCGGTCCATCACCATGTCGACCTCCTCGCGGACGAGGGCCTCCAATGCGGTCTTGTAGCGCAGGGTGTCGTAGACGGTGAAGCCGATCTGCTCGTCGTAGCCGCCGGCGCGGAAACGGCCGATCGCCTCGATGATCGTCACGTCGGAGGGCGAGTAGCCGCGCCTCGTCGGGGTGAGGACACCGATCTCGGCGAGGCGGTCGAGGACCTCGCCGGGGACGCCGTAACGGCGACGGACATCGGCGGCGCTGGTCCGGGTGCGCTCGCCGGCCAGGGCCCGGTCGAGGATCTGGTCCTCGAGCGCGAGCAGCGCCTCGGCCCGGTCGGCGCCTTCGTCGAGCACCCCCTTGATCGCCTTCAGCGGCATGAAGCGCTCCTCCTGCAGCCGCTTGATCAGCCTGATCCGGTCGACGTACCCGGGCGGATACCAGGCCATGTTGCGGCTGGTCTTCACGCCTTCCGGAAGGAGGCCCTCGCGCAGGTAGTGCTTGATCGTCGGTACCGGGACGCCGCTGGCCTCGGCCAGCTCCCCCATGCGCAGCAGCTCGGTCGTCTTCGCCGCCATCGACCCGTCTACGCCGCGGCGGCGGAGCGGGCGGTGATGCCGAGCAGCTCGCGCGCCTCGGCGGCGGTCGCCGGGCGCCGGCCGACGTCTTCGGCCATCTGTCGCGCCTTGCCGATCAGGTCGCCGTTGGAGCGGGCCATCGTCCCGTCCGGCAGATAGAGGTTGTCCTCGACCCCGGCGCGGACGTTGCCGCCGAGCACCAGCGCCGCGCCGAGCAGCTTCCACTGGTCGCGGGAGATGCCGATCACCTGCCACTGGTTGGGGCCCTCGGGGCCGCCGGGGATCTGGTCCGACATCGCGGTGACGTTGCGCGGCGTCGGCCGTATTCCTCCGGTGACACCCATGACGAGGGAGATCTGCAGCGGCGGCGCGAGCAGCTCCATGTCGAGCAGCGGATCGAGGTTGGCGACGTGGCCGGCGTCGAAGCACTCGTGCTCGGGCTTGATGCCGAGGTCGCGCATCGCGGTGAGGAACTCGATGATCGTGTCGAAGCTGTTCTCGAAGACGGTCTTGAAGACGAAGTCCTTGCGGTTGCGTGAGTACTTCGCGTAGTTCATCGAGCTCATGTTCAGCGCCGCGACTTCGGGGCGGCACTCGCGGAGGTAGGAGATGCGCTTCTCGATCGGGATGCCGATCGCGCCGGTCGAGTAGTTGATGATCACGTCGTTGACCGCGCCGCGGATCGCCTCGGTGATCGCGCGGAAGTCCTCGGGCTCATATGAGGGCGTGCCATCGGGCCTGCGGGCGTGGATGTGGATCTGGGCGGCGCCCTCCTCGACCGCGCGGCGCGCCTCCGCCGCGTACTCCTCCGGCGTGTAGGGGATCGCCGGGCACTGGTCGCGGTTGGCGATCACACCGCTGATCGAGCAGCTGATGATCACCGGGTCCTCGTAGCGGCTCATCGCTTCCTCCCCAGCTGTTCCTTATGCGCCTTATAGGCGCATAAGGAACAGCTGCACGCTTGCGTGTAGGTCATACCGGCATCACGCCGTGGCGTTTCGGCGGCTTCGTGACGTGTTTGGTGCGGGCCATGCGCAGGGCCTTGACGATCGTGGGACGGGTCTCGCGCGGGTCGATCACGTCGTCGATCATCGCGTTGCCGGCCGAGATGTATGGGTCGATGTTCTGGCGGACCGCATCCAGCATCGCCTCGCGGGTCGCGTCGGGGTCCTCCGAAGCCTCGATCGCCGAGCGGCCGATGATGTTGACCGCGCCCTCGGCGCCCATCACGGAGATCTCGGCGCCGGGCCAGGCGACGATCAGGTCCGGCTCGTAGGCCTTGCCGCACATCACGTAGTAGCCGGCCCCGTAGGCCTTGCGGACGATCACGGTCACCTTCGGCACCGTCGCGCGGCTGACCGCGTAGAGCATCTTCGCCCCGTGGCGGATGATCCCCGCGTGCTCGACCTTCGAGCCGACCATGAAGCCGGGGACGTCCTGCAGGAAGACCAACGGGATGTTGAAGGCGTCGCAGAGGTTGATGAAGCGGGCGGCCTTGTCGGCGGAGTCGTTGTCGAGGATCCCGGCCAGGTGCTTGGGCTGGTTGGCGACGATCCCCGCCGGTTGGCCGCCGAAGCGGGCGAAGCAGGTGATCACGCTTTTCGCGAACTTCGGCTTGAGGTCGAAATAGAAGCCGTCGTCGACGATCTCGGCGATCACGTCGTACATGTCGTACGGCCGGCGCGAGGAGTCGGGGACGATCTCGAGCAGCCGCTCCGACATCCGGTCCTCGGGATCGACGCTCGGCGCGACCGGGGGCTTCTCTTCCCAGTTCGGCGGAAAGAAGGAGAGATAGGTCTTGACCGCGGCGATGCACTCGGCGTCGTCCTTCACTTCGAGGTCGCCGACCCCGGAGACCCGGGTGTGGACGCGGGCGCCGCCGAGGTCCTCCATCGAGATCTCCTCACCCGTCACCGCCTTGACCAGGTGCGGGCCGGCGAGCGCCATCGCGCCCTGACCGGCGACCATCGGGACGAAGTCCGAGAGCGCCGGGATGTAGGCGGTGCCCGCCGCGCAGGGTCCCATCATCGCCGCCACCATCGGCACCACGCCCGACATTTCGACCTCCTCGCGGAAGAGCGAGCCGGAGCCGGCGAAGAGCGAGCCCGCCGCCTCCTGGATGCGGGCGCCGGCCGAGTCGAGCAGCCAGACGAAGGGCATCCGCTTCTGCAGGGCGATCTCGCGCAGGCGGCCGACCTTGAGCTCGCCGGTCATCCCCATCGAGCCGGCCATCACGGTGAAGTCGTAGGCGGCGATGCAGCAGGGACGGCCGTCGATGTCGCCCCAGCCAGTGACGACGCCGTCGGCGGGCGCCTCTACGTCATCCATCGCGCGCTGGGCGAAGTGCGGCCGGCCGTGTAGGCCGAGCTCGACGAAGCTGCCCTCGTCGACCAGCAGGTCGATGCGCTCGCGGGCGGTCAGCTTGCCGCGCTCGTGCTGCTTGGCGATCTTCTCCTCGCCGCCGCCGCGGAGCGCCGCCTCCCGCCGCTCGTGCAGCTGCGCGTTGAGATCGCCGAGCGGCGCCGTCCCCGGGAGGAGATGCCGCTTCTCGGTGTCCTGCTCGCCCGCCATCAGCGTCCCTCCCACTTCGGCTCGCGTTTCTCGAAGAACGCGGCGACGCCCTCGCGCAGATCCTCGGTGGTGAAGGTGAGGGAGAGCTGCGAGCGCAGGTACTCGAGCGCGTCGTCGACCGGCATGTCGGCCTGCCGGTACATCGCGTCGTGGCCGAGCTTCATCAGCAGCGGGCTCTTCGAGGCGAGGCGGGACGCCCAGTCGGTGACCGCGGCGTCGAATTCCGCCGCCGGCACGACCTTGTTGGCGAGGCCGAACTCGACCGCGTCGGCGGCGCTCATCCGGTCTCCGAGCAGCATCATCTCGGCGACCTTCTTGCGCGGCACGTCGCGGTAGATCAGCGCCATGATCATGTAGGGGAAGGCGCCGACGTTGATCTCGGGGGTCCCGAAGGTGGCTCCCTCCTTGGCGATCACCAGGTCGCAGGAGAGGGCGAGGCCGAGCCCACCCGCCAGCACGTGCCCGTTGGCGGCGCAGAGCGAGGGCTTGCCGAGCGCCGGCATCAGCCGGAAGAACTCGAGGAAGAGGTCGGAGGCGTAGTGCTTCTGGATCAGTGAGGCGTCGGCCGAGAAGCCGCCGAGGTCGGCGCCCGCGCAGAAGACCTTGTCGCCGGCCCCGGTGAGGACGACGGCGCGGACCTCTTCGGAGTCGCGCGCCATTTCCATCGCCGCGACCAGCTCGGAGAGCATCGAGCCGGAGAGCATGTTGCGCTTCTCGGGATCGTTCAGCGTCACCGTGGCGACGCCGCCCGAGACCTCGTAGCGAACCTTGTCGAAGCTCCCGGCACCCATGCGGCCCGAACCATAGCGGGTCGAAAGTGGGAAGTTCCACTTCCTACCTGGTGCTAGGCTCTGCGGCGAGCGCCGGGACACGGGAGCGCCCGGCCGACCGACCAGAGGAGAGAACCGTGGCGACCGCGACCTCAGACGGCTCCAGCGTCATCAAGCCCGACCACGCGGCGGGGCGCAAGCACTTCATCTTCAGCCAGGAGCACGAAGACCTGCGTGAGTCGATGCAGGCGTGGGTGAAAAACGAGCTCTTCCCCCATCGCAACGAGTGGGAGGAGACCTACTGGCCGACCTCGGCGATGGAACGGGCGGGTGAGCTCGGCTACCTCGGCCTCTGCTTCCCGGAGGAGTACGGCGGCCAGGGCGGCGACTACTACTACTCCCTGGTGCGGGCCGAGTGCATGAGCTACTCGGGCTCGGGCGGGACCAACATGGCGTTCGCGGTGCAGTCCGACATGGTGCTGCCGCCGATCCATCTGCTCGGCACCGAGGAGCAGAAACGGCGCTACCTGGAGCCGGGGCTGAAGGGCGAAAAGGTGGGCGCGCTGGGGATCACCGAGCCGGGCGCCGGGTCCGACGTCGCCGGCATCCGCACGACCGCGATCCGCGACGGCGACGAATTCGTCATCAACGGCTCGAAGACGTTCATCACCAACGGGCCGCGCGCCGACTTCATCGTCCTCGTCTGCAAGACGAACCCGGAGGAGCGCCACGCCGGGATCACCCTCTTCGTGATCGACCTGAAGGACGACGAGGGCAATCTCGTGCCCGGCTTCAGCGTCTCGGCGGAGCTGGAGAAGATGGGCATGCACGCCTCCGACACCGGTGAACTGGCCTTCGAAGACGTCCGCGTCCCGGCCGACTCGATCCTCGGCGAGGAGGGCAAAGGCTTCTACCACATCGCCTGGGAGCTCCAGGGCGAGCGCCTGGTCGCCGCCGCCGGCTGCCACGCGGGGGCGGAACGGATGATCGAGAAGGCGATCGAGTACGCGGGCGAGCGCGAAGCGTTCGGCCGGCCGATCGGCAAGTTCCAGGCCCTCCGTCACAAGATCGCCGAGATGGCGACGAAGACCGAGGCCGCCAAGGCGCTCACCTATGCGACGGCCTGGCGCTTCGCCAACGGCGAGTACCCGGTGCGCGAGATCACGATGGCGAAGCTGAACGCCTCGCGGGTCGCCTGCGAGGTCGCCGACGACACGATCCAGATCTTCGGTGGCTACGGCTACATGAAGGAGTACGAGGTCGAGCGCGCCTACCGCGACGTCCGCCTCAACCGGATCGGAGCCGGCACCGACGAGGTGATGCTCGACGTGATCGGGCGGAGCTACGGGCTGTAGGAAGGCCTAGTGGCCGTTGAGCAAGACCGTGGCGATCACGACCATGAAGCCGATCAGCATCGAGCCCCAGAGGTAGTAGACGAGCTGGCGTAGCTCCCTGATGTCACCTTCGACCCGATCGAAACGCCTATCGACTTGGTCGAACCGCCGGTCGACGTCCTTCACCAGGCCGTCAAGCCGCTCGTCCGTCCAGGTTGCCCTCTGCATGCGGCGACCGTACTCCCCTCCCGTCCGGATTTCTCGGTTCGTCACAGAGAATTTGCACTTGGCCTGATTGATGGATACCTCGGTCGTCAAGGACAGCGGGGCGCGGGCGGTGCTGCCGCCGTTCGGCGAGGAGCATGAGGAGCTCCGCCAGACGGTGGCGCGGTTCGTCGCCGCCGAGGTGGCGCCCCATGTCGACGAGTGGGAGGCGGCCCGGGAATTCCCGCGTGATCTGTATCGGCGCTGCGCCGAGCTCGGCTTCCTCGGGCTGAAGTTCCCGGAGCGCTACGGCGGCCAGGGCGGCGACCACCTCCATGACGCGGTCTGGGTCGAGGAGCTGGCGCGCTCCGGCGGATCGGGCGGCGTCGCGGCGGGGCTGAACGCGCACGCCTCGATCGCCCTGCCGCCGATCTTCAACTTCGGCTCGGAGGAGCAGCGGCAGCGGTGGCTGGCGCCGGGGATCGCCGGCGAGAAGATCGGCGCGTTGGGGATCACCGAGCCGGGCGCCGGCTCGGACGTGGCCGGGATCGCGACCACCGCGAAGAAGATCGACGGCGGCTACCTGGTCAACGGGGCGAAGACGTTCATCACCAACGGCGTGCGAGCCGACTTCCTCGTCTGCGCCTGCAAGACGACCGAGGCGGGCGGCCACGACGGCATCTCCTTCCTCGTGCTGGAGCGGGAGATGCCCGGCTACGAGGTGGCGCAGAAGCTGGAGAAGCTCGGCTGGCACTCATCAGACACCGGCGAGCTTTCCTTCTCCGACATCGAGGTCCCGGCCGCCAACCTGCTCAGCGAGGAGAACGGCGGCTTCCGCCTGATCATGGCCAACTTCGCCTGGGAGCGGCTGTTGATGGCGATCGGCGCGGTCGGCGCGATGCAGCGCCTGATCGACCTCGCGGTCGCCTATGCCTCGGACCGCCAGGCCTTCGGCCGTCCGATCGGCAAGTTCCAGGCGATCCGCCATCAGATCGCCGAGATGGCGACCAAGGCCGAGGTCTCGCGCGCCCTCACCTACGACGCCCTGCGCCTCTTCCACACCGGCCGGCCCTGCATCCGCGAGGTCTCGATGGCGAAGCTCCTCACCCAGCGCACCGCCCTCGAGATCGCCGACCAGACCCTCCAGATCCACGGCGGCTATGGCTACACCCGCGAGTACGGCATCGAGCGCGCCGTCCGCGACGCCCGCCTCGGCCCGATCGGCGGCGGCACCGACGAGGTGATGAAGGAGATCATCGGCAAGACGATCGGGCTGTGAGCGAGAACTACCCGCTGATCCGACAGGCGATCCTGGACAGGAGGCAGGTTCATGCCATCTACAAGGGCAGGTTCCGCGAAATGTGCCCGCACTTCCTCGGGTCGAAGAATGGTCGTCCGCAGGCGCTCTTCTTCCAGTTCGCGGGCGAAAGCGAGAGCGGCCTGCCGCCCGGAGGCGGTTGGCGCTGCCTCCCGGTGGACAGGCTGATCGACGTCTCGGTGCACGACGGACCCTGGCACACCGACGCACACGCCGGCCGGCCACCGAGCTGCATCGACAAGGTCGATGTCGAAATTGCCGATTAGATTCTGGTCGTGATCTACCTGCTCCGACACGGGGAGGCGGAGGACGTCGCCGAGACGGATGCGGCGCGCCGGCTGACCGAGAAGGGGGAGGCGCAGGCGCGGGACGCGGGGCTGGCGCTGCTCGGACTGCGGTCGAAGATCGAGACGTGCCTCTCCTCGCCGAAGGTGCGGGCGCTCGACACGGCGCGGCTGGCCTGCGAGGCGCTCGGGGTCGAGCCGGAGGTGACGGAGGCGCTCCGCGGCGGGCCGTTCGACGCGCTCGAGCTGGCCGCGGGACGCGGCGCGGTGCTGCTGGTCGGGCACGAGCCGGACTTCTCGGCCGAGGTCGGGCGGCTCACCGGGGCGAACGTGAAGTTGAAGAAGGGCGGGATCGCAGTGGTCGACGGATCGACCCTGGTCGCGCTCTGGCGACCGGGCGACCTCCGGAAGATCGCGTAGCGCTGTCCTTGTGCACGTCATACCCACACAAGGAACAGCGCGGCGGCGCCGTCGTTCCCGACCTCGGGGAGGTTGGCGCCCGAAGGGGGAAGGGACGCGGCCGAGGTTCGGGGGGCCGGGAGACGGAAAGGGTCGGGCGTCGGGAAGTTCGCTCTTACGCCCGTGTTCTTCAGGCGCCCAGCACCCCGGAGGGCGGGAAGGCGTGGCGCCTCCTGGTGAGTTCGCATTAATCGTCGGATAGCGACCATTACTGCGAACTCACGGGGGCGGGGGTCCGACTTCGTGGCGTCCCTGTGCCTTCTTCCCTGAACGACCCTCACGTCCCGGGACGCACCTCGGACGGCCACCCCGTGGGATCAGCGATCTAATGGAGGATCAGGAAGAGGGTGCCGCGGAGGATCAGGAGGCCGCCGAGGGTCAGGGCGACCCAGCCGCCGGCCCGCACGGCGTTCCTCGAGATCCACTCGCGGAAGCGCATGACCGCCTGCTCGGTCCAGTCGGGCGCCGCCCAGAAGCCGATCACCGGCAGCTCGAGGAAGAGCTGCTCGATCAGGCAGAAGAGGATCACCGCGAGCACCGTGACGGGCACCGCCCAATCCTGCTTGGCGATCTTGTCGAGGGCGATCAGGTAGGAGGCGCCGGGCAGTGAGAGAAGCGCGCCCACGGCGAAGCTGATCCGCATCGACCCCCTTCCCAACAGCCGTTCCGGCATCGACTCCTTGTGCTTCTCGGGGCCGTGCTTGGCCTCCTTGCGCTCCCGCCGCCGCTCTTTCATCCGCGTCGCCCGCCCCGACAGCAGCGCCCAACCGACGATCGCCAGGATCGCGCCGAAGACGAGATCCTCGATCGGGGAGAGGGTCTTCTTGCTCGATTCCACCGCGGAGGTGTCGTGCAGCGAGAGGACGATGGCGATCCCCAGCCCGATGCTCGCCAGATAGGCCCCGAGCAGGTAGCCGGTGATCAGCTTCCGCGGCTCCGGCAGCAGCATCATGATCGTCACCGCCGCCAGCAGCGTCGGGTTGAACATCGCCAGCAGGGAGAGCAGGAAGATGCTGAAGACGTCGTTCACGGGCGCGATTCTCGCCGCGCCGATGGACGGCTTGCAAGCCCTACGGCAAACTGGCCGGCGAGCCAGGATTACGCGAGTCCGTGTAGCCTCCGCGACCGACTTCACCAGCAAGGAGAGGGGAACATGGGACTTCTGGACGGCAAATCCGCGATCGTGACCGGCTCGGCGCGGGGAATCGGGCGGGCGACCGCCGAGCTCTTCGCCGGCGAGGGCGCGAAGGTGCTGATCAACGATCTCGACGCGGCGGTCGCCGAGCAGGCGGCCGGCGAGATCGCCGGCGAGACCGCCGTCTTCGGCGGTGACCTGACCAAGGAGGGCGCGGCCGACGATCTGGTCGCCGCCGCGGTCGACGCCTTCGGCGGCGTCGACATCGTCGTCAACAACGCGGGCTACACCTGGGACGGCGTCGCCCACCGGATGACCGACGACCAGTTCCAGGCGATGCTCGAAATCCACACGATCGTGCCCTTCCGCGTCGCCCGGGCGCTCGCCCCGCACTGGCGCGAGGCGGCGAAAAAGGAGCGCGAGGAAGGCGTCGAGGTGTTCCGCAAGCTGATCAACACCTCCTCGACCAGCGGCATGTTCGGCAACGCCGGCCAGGTCAACTACTCGGCCGGCAAGGCGGGCGTCGTCGGCCTCACCAAAACGCTGGCCAAGGAGTGGGGCCAGTTCAAGATCAACGTCAACGCGGTCGCCTTCGGCTTCGTCGAAACCCGCCTCACCGCAGCCAAAGAGGCGGGCGAAGAGATCACCACGCCGAGTGGCGAGAAGATCGAGCTCGGCATCCCAGAGCAGATGCGGGCGATGGCCGCGGCGATCATCCCGCTCGGTCGGGCGGCGACCCCGGAGGAGGCCGCGGGTCCGGTCCTCTTCCTCGCCTCACCGCTCGCCAACTACGTGCACGGTCAGGTGCTGAACATCACCGGCGGCATGTTCGGGGGGATGTACACCTGAGCGCAGCGTCTTCAGACGCAGCGAGGCCAGAGCCGCTCTATCTGCGCTACGCCGACCAGCTCTGGCCGGTCACCAACCGTCTCGCCGGCGCCCACGCGTATCTCTATAGGAGGACGGGTGGGCGCCTCGGCGAACGGGTCCCCGGCGGGCGCGGGCGGATGCTGCTGCTCGACCACGTCGGCGCCAGGAGCGGCGCCCTGCGGACCTCACCCCTGCTCTTCGTGCCCGACGGGGAGAACCTCGTCCTGGTCGCCTCCAAGGGTGGCTTCCCGAAGCATCCCGCCTGGTTCCACAACCTGAAGGCGAATCCGGTCACCTACGCGCAGGTCGGGCCGCGGCGGCGCCGCGTGCGGGCGCGGGTGGCGACGACGGAGGAGCGGCCACGGCTGTGGGCGCTCGCGGTCGACGTCTGGCCGGGCTACGAGGACTACCGGGCGCGCACCGGGCGCGAGATCCCGCTCGTCGTGCTCGAGCCGGCCCCGGCACCCTGAGCTCAGCTGTTCCTTATGCGCCTATAAGGCGCATAAGGAACAGCTAGCGGCGCTCCTCGGGCCGGCGCTCCTCGGACGGCAGGCTGCCGCCCTCGGTGGCGATCTCCTGCGGCGGCCAGGGGCCGACCCAGTTGTCGCGGGCGCCATCGATCGTGATCGTCGTCCCCGAGTAGAAGTCGCCAGCGGGCGAGGCGAGATAGGCGAGCAGCCAGGCCACCTCCTCGGGCCGCCCCGTCCGCCCCAGCGGGATCGAATGGGAGACCCGCTCGACGATCTCGGGCGGGTACTTGGTCAGCATCGTCTCGGTCGCGAACTGGCCCGCGGCGATCGCGCAGGTGGTGATGCCGAACCGCGCCCACTCGATCGCCAGCGTCCGCATCATGTTCTCGACCGCGGCCCGTGCCGCGCCCGAGTGGACCATCCCCGGCATCCCGTTGTGAGGGGAGAGGGTGACGCTGAGGATCTTTCCGCCTTCGGCCGGGATGAAGGCCTTGGTCGCCGCCGCATGGGACATCAGCCAGGTGCCGGTGACGTTCAGCTCGACCACCGTGCGGAAGCCTTTCGGGGTGATCGCCTCGGCCGGCGAGAGGAACTGGCCGCCCGCGTTGTTGACGAGGACATCGAGGCGCCCGTGGCGCTCCAGCAGGCGATCGAAGAAGGCATCGACCGGGGCCTCCTCACGGATGTCGAGGACCTCGTGCTCGAAGGCGCCCGGCAGGCCCGCCGCGCGCGCCGCCGTCTCGGCCAGCGGCTCCGCCCGCCGCCCGCAACCGACCACGGTGGCGCCCAGGCGCATCATCTCCAGCGCCGTCTCGCGGCCGAGGCCGCTCCCCGCCCCGGAGACGACGACCACCGATCCGTCCAGCAGCCCCTCCCGAAACACCTGCGAACGCGAGCTTTCAGCCATCGCCGGCCAGCCTACAGTCGCGATCCGCGGGCGTACTCTGTGGGCGTCATGGCCGTCCACGTCGTCCCCCAGCCGCTCAGCGCGCCGCTTCCCGGCGGATCCGCCGGGGCCCGCGTCACGGTCGAGCCGCTCATCGCGGGCCACGTCGACTTCCCCCGCGCGGCGATGGTCGACCCCGGCGGCAGCTTCAAGACGCTGCGGCTCCTGCGCGCCATGTCCAGCTCCAAGCAGGCCGAATCGGTCCCCGTCCCCGCCTTCCTGATCCACCACCCGAGCATCGGCCCGGTCCTCGTCGACACCGGCCTCCATCCCTCGATCGCCAGCGGTGGCGCGGAGAACTTCGGCAGCCTCTCCAACCGCTTCGGCCATCCGAGCCTGAAGGCGGGCGAAGACGTGCCCTCGCAACTGCGCGCCAAGGGGATCGAGCCGCGCCAGGTCCCGGTCGTGGTGATGACCCACCTCCACCTCGACCACACCTCGGCGATCTCCGAGTTCCCCGACTCGACCTTCGTCGTCAGCGCCGCCGAGTGGGAGGAGGCCGCGCACGGCTCCAAACCGACCCTGAACGGCTACCGCCGCGCCCACTTCGACCTCGCCTTCGAGTACCGCTCGGTCGACTTCGACGGTGAGGCGGTCGGCTCCTACGCGACCTTCGGGCGCACCTTCGACCTCTTCGGCGACGGCTCGGTGCGGCTCGCCTTCACCCCCGGCCACTCGGCCGGGCACTGCTCGGTGATCTGCCGGCTCGGCGCCACGGACTTCGTGATCGGCGGCGACGCGATGTACATGGCGGGACAGCTGGAGGGGACCGAAGCCCTTCCCCCGCGCCCCTTCGACGCCCACATGCTGCGTCGCTCACTGCAGGAGCTGCGGCTCTTCCACGCCCAGTTCCCGGACGCGGTGATCACGCCTGGGCACGATCCGGACTTCTACGCCCGGGTCGCTCCCCGCTTCGAGTAGCGAGGCCCTCGTAGAGCTCGCGGACGCGGGCGAAGATCTGGTCGGCGACCTCCTGCTGGCGCTCGCGGCTCGGCTGCGGCTCGACCGGGAAGGTGAGCGGCTCGCCGTACTCGACGGTGACCCGCGGGAACCGCAGCCGCTTCCAGCCGCGCACCCCGGCGGAGCCGTGGATCGCGGTGGGGATGATCGGCACCCCGCTCTCCAGGGCGATGCGGCCGATCCCCCGTTTGGCGGTGCCGAGCTCCCCCGAGCGTGAGCGGCCCCCCTCGGCGTAGACGAGCACGAGCTCACCCTGGCGGATCAGCTCGTAGGCGGTCTCGAAGGCTTTCTCGTCGCGGTGGCCGCGCCGCACCGGGAAGACGCCGCCGACCTTGAGGATGTAGGTGAGCACCGGTGGGCCGAAGAGCTGCGACTTCGCCATGAAGCGGACCTTGCGCCAGAGGTAGACCCCGACGAAGAAGTGGTCGGCCTGGCTGAAGTGATTGGGGGCGAGGACGGCGGCGCCCCGCCTCGGGACGTTGCGGCGGCCGCGGGCGGTGACCCGGTAGAGGACGATCGTCGGGATCGTCACCAGGACGCGGGCGGCCGTGTAGGTCCAGCCGGCGCCCTTGCGCGCCGAGGCGTAGAACTGGTCGAAGTACTCCGCCGGGCGGTCGTCGAGGTAGACCTGTGGCTTCATCTCGGGCATCGGCAAGGGCGGGCGCGGCGGCCCGTCTGGTTTCTACTCGACCCCAGGGGCGGGGTTACGGATGTGCCCCAGGACCAGACGAACGGGCGGGCGTGGAGCTTTTCCGTCGCCTGGAGACGGAAAGGCTCCACGCAAAGCGGCTCAGCGACGGAGGCGGCCGAGGAAGACGCGGGCGAAGTCGCGCAGCTGCACGGCGCGGTGGAGGAAGCCGCGGGCGTCGCGGCCGGTGGCGCGGTGGGCGAGATCGATCTCGTACTCCCCCACCCGATGGCCGGCGCGGACGGCGTCGACCGTCATCCCGATCTCCATGCCGAAGCCTCGGGCGAAGGGGAGCACCGCGCGCAGCGTCTCCGCCCGCATCGCGCGCTGGCCGGAGATCGGGGCGCGCGCCTCGAAGCCGCAGAGCCGCCGCTCCGCCCAACGGGCGAAACCGAGGGCGACGCCGAAGCCGCCGCCTACCCGCCGCGCGAAGGCGGCGACGGCGAGGTCGCACTCTCCCGCCTCGACCGCCGCGACCAGCGGGCCGAGCCGCGCCGCGCTCTCGCCCAGGTCGCCATCGCAGAGGAGCACCAGCCGCGGCGCCGGATCGGCGCTCAGCGCCGCCTCGCAGGCGGCGGTCATGTTGCCGCCCTTGCCGTGGGCGCGAGCGCGGCGCACCACCTGGGCACCCGCCGCCAGGGCCCGCTCCGCGGTGCCGTCGCGCGAGGCATCGTCGCCGACCCAGACCGCCGCCGCCGGGAAGGCGCCGCGCACCGCGGCGACCGTCGTCGCGATCCGCTCCGCCTCTTCGTGGGCGGCGACGACCACCGCCAGCCCCTCCCCCGCATCGGGCCTCGGCGACAGGGCGCTGTCCGAGATCGTTCCCATCTACGCCCATTTTCGCCTCGGCGGCGGCTATTGTCCCCGCCGATGCCGAACGTCGAGGCCCACATAACCGGCAACGTCTGGAAAATCGAGGTCGCTGTCGGCGACTCGATCAGCGAGGGCGACACCGTCGTCATCCTCGAGTCGATGAAGATGGAGATCCCGGTCGAGGCCGAGGACGACGGCACCGTGAAGGAGATCCTCTGCGAGGAGGGCCAGTCGGTCAGCGAAGGCGACGTCCTCGTCGTCCTCGAGTAGTCCGGTGAGCGAGAGCCTGGCCGGGGGCAAGCTGCTCCTCGACCGCCCGGCAGAGGCGGTCGTGAGGTTGCGGATCAGCAACCCGGCGCGCCGCGGCGCACTCGACCACGAGATCCTCGGCGCGATCGCCTCGACGCTGCCGCGGCTCGACGACGGGATCAGCACCCGCTGCGTGCTGATCGCCGGCACGGCGCCGGCCTTCTCGGCCGGCTACGACATCGCCGAGTTCACCGAGGAGGCCTTCGAGCGCGAGGCCGAGGCGCTGGTCGCCCATCCCTTCCAGGAGGCGATGGCGGCGATCGTCTCCCATCCCTGGCCGACGGTCGCCGCGATCAACGGGCTCTGCCTCGGCGGCGGGCTCGAGCTGGCCGTCAGCTGCGACCTGCGGATCGCCGGCGCCGGCGCCAGGCTCGGCATGCCGCCGGCCAAACTGGGCCTCGTCTACGGCCACACCGGCCTGCGCCGCTTCCTCGAGACGATCGGCCTGCCACACACCCGCGAGCTGTTCTTCACCGGCCGCAACATGGGCGCCGAGCGGGCCGAGCGGATCGGCCTCGTCAACGAGCTGGTCGACGACGGGGAACTAGACGAGGCGGCCGTCGCGCTGGCCGCCGGGATCGCCGCCGGGGCGCCGCTCTCGACCCGCGGCAACAAGCGGGTGATCGACGTGCTCGCCGCCGATCCGGTGCTCTCCCCGGACCAGGTGGAGGAGCTGGTCGAGCTGCGCCGCGCCTGCTTCGGCTCGGCCGACTTCCGCGAGGGCGTGCGGGCTTTCGCCGAGAAGCGACGCCCGGTCTGGACGGGCGAGTAGGGCGATGGCGCGGAAGAGCGCCAAGGCGCGCCGCGAGGAGCTCGCCGCCTCCGATCCGGTGATGGCCGATCTGATCGAGCGGATCGGCCCGCTCGACCTCGCCAGACGGCTGCGCCGGCGCAAAGAGGAGCGCCCGGCGGACGCCTTCGGCGCCCTACTGCGCTCGATTGTCGGCCAGCAGCTGTCGACCAAGGCGGCGCGGGCGATCTACCTGCGCATGCTGGAGCTCTTCGACGGGCCGCCGACGCCGGAGGCGGTGCTGGAGCTGAGCGAGGAGGATCTGCGCGGGGTCGGCTTCTCCGGCCGCAAGGTCGAGTACGTCCACGACCTGGCGGCGCGCGTCCTCGACGGCGAGCTGGAGCTCGACCGGATCGAGGCGCTGGGCGACGAGGAGGCGATCGAGGAGATCTCGGCGGTGCGGGGCCTCGGCCGCTGGACCGCGGAGATGTTCCTGCTCTTCCACCTCGGCCGGCCCGACGTGATCTCCGACGGCGACCTCGGCATCCGCAAAGCGGTGATGATCGAGTATGAGCTTGCGGAGATGCCGACACCGAGGCAGGTCGAGGAGCGGGCCGAGGGCTGGCGCCCGGAGCGTAGCCTTGCCTCCTTGTATCTGTGGGAGTCCCTGCATAACGTGCCGAACTGACCGCAGATCGCCGAGCTGACACTGATGCAACTTCGTTATTGGATCGGACTCGTGGCCGCCCTCGTGGTCGGGGTGGGAGCCGTGGTCGGCTCGATCGTCTTCTACAAGCACTCCGAGGACGAATTCCACATGCACCAGAAGGAAGAGGCGGTGCGGGCGGCACGCCAGGCGCAGTCGGTCGGCTCGCTCTCGGTCGGGCAGCTGGCCGCGGCGGCGGCCTTCATCAAGGCCGACGGCCAGCTGTCCAAGCATCAGTTCGCGGTCGTCGGACAGTCCCTGGTCAACGAAGGCGTCCTGCAGGCGGCGGCCTTCATCGACGTCGTCCACCAGGACGAACGCGCCCGCTGGGAACGCGAACACGGCTTCCCGATCGTCGAACCGGGGTCCACGCCCGGCCGGCCGGTGAAGGCGAAACGGCGCCCGATCTACTACCCGCTGACCTACACCGCCTCTCACGACCCCGCATACGCGTCCAAGGCGCTCGGCTACGACCTCGCCGCCGACCCGACCCGCGCCCCCTACCTGAGGCGGGCCGCGATCACCGGCCGGGTGACCACGACCGGGGTCATCCGGCTCCTGGTCGGCGGCACCGGCATCAACGTCTACCGCGCCGTCTACCGCGACGGGGCGCCGACCGCGACGGTGGCGGAGCGCCGCCGCGCTCTCGTCGGCTTCGCCGGGGGCAGCTTCCTGCTCAAGGACCTTGCCTCGGCGGCGGTCGCCACGCTCCCCGGCGACGTCACCACCCAGCTCGACGTCGCGCACCGGACCGTGGTCGGGCCACAGGGCGCGCTCGAAGACCCGGCCGAGGCGCCGATCAAGATCGCCGACCGGACCTGGCTGCTGATCATCCACGACCCGGACCGGCCCGAAATCAGCGTGCCGATCATCTTCGGCGCCGCGGGCATCGCGGTGGCCGCCGTGCTCGGCTCCTTGATCTGGGCGTGGAGCCGCGAGGAGAGGATGCGCAAGCTCCAGCGCGAGGCCGATGAAGACTCGCTCAGCGGCCTGCGCAACCGGCGCCGCTTCGAGGAAGAGGTGCGCGCGGCGATGGCGCGCTCGCGCCGCGACGGATCGACCGGGGCGCTCCTGATGATCGATCTCGACAACTTCAAGTCGATCAACGACACCTATGGGCATCCCGCCGGCGACCAGGTGATCAAGGAAGTCGCCGAAGTGCTGCGCGACCGGGTCCGCGAGGGGGACCTGGTCGGCCGCCTGGGCGGCGACGAGTTCGCGGTGGCGCTGCCGGGGGCGCGACCCGAGGAGGCCAACGTCGTCGCCGAAGCGATCGTCCGCGCGATCCGCGCCCACCGGGCCGACGACCCCGAGGTCGAGGCCGTCACGGCCAGCGTCGGCGTCGGCGTCTTCGGACCCGACGCGCAGGCGAGCTACACGACGCTGCTCTCCAAGGCCGACGCCGCGATGTACGCGGCGAAGGAGGCGGGTGGCGACGATTTCCGCGTCTTCTCCTCCGACGGGACCGGCATCCACACGGACGGCAAGCTGTCCTAGCGGAGCGGGCCGCCGCGCGCCAGTTCGCCGCGCAGGCCGAGGACGCGACCGGCCGCGGCTAGGAAGGGGGCGCGGCGAAGGGTCCCTCGGTGGAGCTGGGTGACCAGCGCGGCGTGGCCCGCGAGCGCGCTCGGCAGGTCGTCGAAGAGCAGCAGGTCGTCGCCCGCGGCGGCGCCGTCGACCGCCGCTTCGCGTTGGCCGCCGAATTCGGCGACGGCGGCCGAGCCGAGGCTGTCGGTGATCGTCACCCCGTGGAAACCGAGCCTGCCGCGCAGCTCGCCGGTGGCGATTCGCCTGCTGAAGGCGGCGGGACGCGGCGAGAAGGCCGGGTAGATCGCGGTGGAGATCATCACCAGTCGCCCCCCGGCGGCGATGAAGGCGCGGTAGGGAGCCTCGTCGACGGCGCGCAGTTCGGCCTTCGAGAGATTCAGATGCTGCGCTTCGAAGTCGGTGTTTTCGGTGGCGGTGCCGAGCCCGGGGAAGTGCTTGCCGGTGGCCGCGACGCCACCCGCCTGCAGCCCTTCGGCGAAGGGGATCGCGGTGGCCGTGACGGTCGCCGCGGTGGAGCCGAAGCCGCGTTCGGTCGCCGCGATGACGCCACCCGGTCGGGCGACGTCGAGGACCGGGGCGAGGTCGACGTCGACCCCGAGGCTCGCCAGATTGGCGGCGGTGAGACGGCCCTGGCGACCGGCGTAGGCGGCGCCCTCGCGTCCCATCTCGGCCGCCGATCCCGCCGGGGCCCCGTCGACCCGCTTCACCTCGCCGCCCTCCTGGTCGGTCATCACCAGGAGCGGCAGGCGGGCGAGCTTCGGCGGGCGCGGGATCGACTGCAGCTCGTCGATCAGGCTGCGACCGGCGGCGCGGGTCGGAAAGTCGGCTTCGAAGAGGACGACGCCGGCGATCTTCCCCTCGTGCACCGCGGCGCGGAGCCCGGGGGTGACGCCGGTGCCGTCGATCCCGACCACGATCCGCTCCCCGGCCAGTTCGCCGGGGCGGAGCGTTTCCGCGAGCGTCGGACTCGCTTCTTCGACGACGGCGACCTCGTGGGGATCGGCCGAGCCCGTGGAGCCAGATGAGCCGCTCCCGATCAGGAGCCCGATCGCCAGGGCGCCGAGGGCGAGCACCGCGAGCGCCATCAGACCGAGCCGCCGACGCCGCGCCGTCTCCTTCTCCATGCCGCCGATGCTAGCCCCCGGAGCGCATGTATCCGCGCGGCGTCATAGCCTTGGCGCTGTCCGGAGCACCGGGAAAAGGATTCTGCGATGACCCCTCTGATCACCCCCGAAGAGGCCCTCGAGCTGGGCCGCCTCACCGACCTCGCCGAGATCGAGGCGTTGGTCGAGCGCGCCTGGGCGCTGCGCGTGGAGAATTTCGGCGACTCGACCGACATGTGCTCGCTGGTCAACGCCAAGTCCGGCGGCTGCGCCGAGGACTGCGGCTTCTGCGCCCAGTCGCGCTACGCCGACGCCGACACCGTGATGCACGCGATGATGGAGCCGGAGCAGATCCTCGAACACGCGAAGGCCGCCGAGGCGGCGGGCGCCCACCGCTTCTGCATGGTGACCCAGGGCCAGGGGCTCTCCAAGCGCGACTTCCAGAAGATCCTCGAAGGCGCCGAACTGGTCGCCGAGAAGACCAACCTGAAGCGCTGCGCCTCGATCGGCCACATGTCGGCGGAGCGCGCCCAGGCGCTGAAGGACGCCGGCATCCAGCGCGTCCACCACAACGTCGAGTCGGCCAGCTCCTATTACCCGGAGGTCTCGACCACGGTCCGCTACGAGGGCCGGCTGCGGACGATCCGGGCGGTCAAGGAGGCCGGGCTCGAGACCTGCGTCGGCGGCATCCTCAACCTCGGCGAGACCGAGGAGCAGCGGGTGGAGATGGCCTTCGAGCTCTCCGAGATCAACCCGACCTCGGTGCCGATCAACCTGCTGATCCCGAAGGCGGGGACCAAATTCGGCGACCGCGAGGTGATGGAGCCGATCGAGGTCGTCAAGTGGATCGCGATCTTCCGGCTGATCATCCCCGGCGCCCTCTTCCGCCTCTGCGGCGGCCGCGTCGAGAACCTCGGCGACCTCCATCAGATGGCGGTCAAGGCGGGCCTCAACGGGGTGATGATGGGGAACTTCCTGACCACGCTCGGCGCCGAGCCCGCGGAGGATCGGGCGATGTTCGAGGGGCTCGGGCTGAACGTCGCGCGCCAGCCCGACAACGGCTCGAACCCGCGCCCCGACAACCGCTCCGGCTGGCTCGCGGGCGAGTCGCCGAAGACGCCGATGGAGGAGCTGATCGATCACCAGGACGAGGCGCCGATGTGGGACCCCTCGACCCAGCTACGGGTCGTGAAGAAGGAGAGCCGCACGCCCTCATACCCGAGCGCGGCCTGAGGCGACGCGGTGACCGACGTCGCCGCCCGCCTCGAGGAGCTGCGGGAACGCGGGCTCTACCGCCGGCTGCGACTGATCGAGGGGCCGCAGGGACCGCGCGTGCTGCTCTCCGGGCGCGAGGTGCTGCTGCTCTGCTCGAACGACTACCTGGGCCTGGCCACCGAGGAGCGGGTGCGCGAGGCGGCCGCCGAGGCGGCGCTCCGCTGGGGCGCCGGGGCGGGCGCATCGCGGCTGATCAGCGGCAACATGCAGCCCCACCGCGAGCTGGAGGCGCGGCTGGCGGCATTCAAGGGCTATGAGCGGGCGCTCCTCTTCGGCTCCGGCTACCTGGCGAACACGGGGACGATCGCGGCGCTGGCCGGACCGGGCGAGGTCGTCTTCTCCGACGAGCTGAACCACGCCTCGATCATCGACGGCTGTCGGCTGTCGCGGGCCGAGACCGTCGTCTATCGCCACGCCGACGTCGAGCACCTGGCGTCGTTGATGCGTGAGACGGCGGGACGGCCGGCGCTGGTCGTCACCGACGGCGTCTTCTCGATGGACGGCGACGTCGCGCCGATCGCCGCGCTGCTGGAGCTGGCGCGTCGGTACGGGGCGCGGCTGATGGTCGACGAGGCGCACGCGACCGGCGCGGTCGGCCCGGGTGGGCGCGGCACGGTCGCCGCGACGGGGCTCTCCGGCGAGGTCGACGTCGTCGTCGGCACGCTCGGCAAGGCGCTCGGCTCCTACGGCGCCTACGTCTGCGCCGGCGCCGAGACCGTCGACTACCTGATCAACCAGGCGCGCCCCTTCGTCTTCTCGACCGCGCCGCCGCCGCCCGCGATCGGCGCCGCCCGGGCGGCGCTCGGCATCATCGAGGCGGAGCCGGAGCGGGTCGACCTGCTCGCCGCCAACGCGCGGGTGCTGCGTGAGGGACTCGCCGCCGAGGGGCTCACGGCGGCAGCCTCGACCACCCAGATCGTGCCGATCGAGGTCGGCGAGGCGGAGCCGACGATGGAGCTCTGCGAGCGCTCGCTGGAGCGCGGCGTCTTCGCCCAGGGCATCCGGCCGCCGACGGTCCCGCCGGGCTCCTCCCGCCTGCGCTTCACGGTGATGGCGACGCATGACCCCGACGATCTCCGCCGCGCCGCCCATCAGGTCGGCGAGGCAGCCCGCGAGCTGGGCCTGCTGAAGGCGCCGCGGCTCGCCGCCTGATGCCGGGGCTCTCGCGCGAGCAATGGCAGACGTCGGTGAGCCCCATCGAGGTGGGCCGCACGGCGCGGGCGAGCGGCATCTTCGTGACGGCGACGAGCACCGAGGTCGGCAAGACGGTCGTCGCCGCGGTGCTGGCGCGGACGCTGGCCGACGAGGGCAAGCGGGTCGCGGTGTTCAAGCCGGCGCTGACCGGGATGGACGAGTTCCCCGGCTACGAGGAAGAGGCCGCGGCAGCGTCGGAGTCGGCCGCCGATCTGCCCGATCACGCCGCCCTCCGGGTGGCGGCACGCTCGGCCCAGAGCGACGACGAGATCTCCCCCTACCGCTTCGACCCACCGATGTCCCCGCACCTGGCAGCGGGCCTGGCCGGCGTCGAGATCGACCCGGACCGGACGATGGCGGCGGCGCGCTCCGCCGCCGACGGAGTCGACGCGATCGTCTGCGAGGGGGTCGGCGGCATCCTCGTGCCCCTCTCCCCGACCTGGTCGGTGCGCTCGTTCGCGGTCGAGCTCGGCTATCCGGTCGTGGTCGTCTCCTCACCCGGTCTCGGCGCGATCAACCACACCCTGCTGACGGTCGAAGCGGCCCGCCAGGTGGGCCTGAAGGTGGCCGCGATCGTCCTCGATCCCTGGCCGGACGAGCCGACCCCGATCGAGGCCGACAACCGCGAGACGATCGCCGCCCTCTCCGGCACCCCGGTCCTCACCCTGCCGCAGATCGATCTCGCCCGCCCCGACAGCTGGCCGGAGCTCCGCGTCCCTACGCCTTGACGATCACGTCGAGGTAGCCGGTGGCCGGCTCGACGTCGAAGCCGGCAGCGGTCGCGACGTGCGCGGCGGCGTCGGGGTCCTCGGGCGGCTTCTTCGCCTCGAGCAGGGCGCGGGCGACCTCGCCTCGCACCGCCTTCGCCATATGGGACACCGGCTTGCGCCTGCCGCCCACCTCGCTGAAGGCGCGCACCGACAGCAGCGTCGCCCGCTTTGGCTTCCAGGCCGCCGCGTAGGCGCCGGAGCGCATGTCGACGATCAGCTTCCCCTCCTCGTCAGGCAGCGCCGCGGTCAACGCGGGACGCCAGAAGGCGGCGAGCCCGCCGACACCATCGAGCTTCGCTTTCGCCGAGAGCCGGTAATAGGGAATGCGGTCCCCGGGTCGCAGCACACCCCAGAGGGCCGAGGCGATCAACACCCGGCCCTGGACGCGCTTCGGGAGCTCCGCCAGGCGCAGCCGGTCGTAGAGCACCCCGGTGTAGACCTCGGCGGCCGGACCCGCCGGCGCCGAGCTCAGCTGCGCGTCGACGGCGACCTCGCCGGCCTGGCCCGGAGAGACCGCGAGCATCGACACCGCCCGCTCGAGCGGCAGCCCCGCGAGCGCGGCGAGCGCCCCGAGCAACTTCCGCCTCGACTCCGTCAACTCGGCGGCGTAGGCGAGCGCTTCCAGATCTACCGGCGGGCCGCTCGGCGGCGCGGTCTTCCCCTCCGACGGGGGCAGCAGGATCAGCATCGTGGAAGGACACTAAGCCCCCACCCGCAGCCGGTTGCCGCAACCATTTCTCAAGTGCAATTGTTCGGGGCGATGAGCGACACCGCCCGCCTCAACCGGCTCGACCAGGAGTTCGTCTGGCATCCCTTCACCCAGCAGCAGGGCTGGAGCGAGGAAGAGCCGCCGATGATCGAGCGCGGCGAGGGCGTCCACCTCTACGACGTCGACGGCAACCGCTACATCGACGGCACCTCCTCGCTCTGGTGCAACGTCCACGGTCATCACCATCCCGACCTCGACCGCGCCGCCCGCGAGCAGCTCGACAAGGTCGCCCATACGACCATGCTCGGCCTCTCCCATCCCGGCGCCACCGAGCTGGCGGCGCGGCTGGTCGAGATCGCGCCCCCCGGCCTGACCCGCGTCTTCTACTCGGACTCCGGCTCGACCGCCGCCGAGATCGCCTTGAAGATGGCCTTCCAGTACCACCAACAGCGCGGCGACACTGCCCGCAGCCGATTCATCCGGATGCGCGAGGCCTACCACGGCGACACGATCGGCTCGGTCTCGGTCGGCGGCATCGACCTCTTCCACGCCACCTACCGGCCACTCCTCTTCGAGACCTTGGCCGCCGAGCCCGGCGACGCGGCGCATATGGAGCAGCTGCTGAGCGCGCACGAGGGGGAGGTCGCGGCGGTGATCATGGAGCCGCTGGTCCAGGGCGCCGGCGGCATGATCGTCCACCCCGACGGCTACCTGCGCGCTGTCCGCGAGCTCTGCGACCGCCACGGCGTGCTGCTGATCTGCGACGAGGTGGCGACCGGCTTCGGCCGCACCGGGACGATGTTCGCGGTCGAACGCGAGGGCATCTCACCGGACTTCCTCTGCCTCGCCAAGGGGATCACCGGCGGCTACCTGCCGTTGGCGGCGACGCTCACCACCGAGGCGGTCTACGACGCCTTCCTCGGCGCCCCGGCGGAGGCGAAGACCTTCTTCCACGGCCATACCTACACCGGCAACCCGGTCGCCTGCGCGGTGGCGCTGGCCAACCTCGACGTCTTCGAGCGGGAGCGGACGATCGAGCGCCTGGCGCCGAAGATCGAGCTGCTCGACCGGCGCCTCGCCGAGATCGCGGCGATGCCGGGCGTCACCGAGGTCCGCTCGCGTGGGGTGATGGTCGGCATCGACCTCGGCGAGCACGATCCGGAACTCCGGGTCGGCCACCGGGTCACCCTCGAGGCGCGCAGGCGCGGCGCCCTGGTCCGCCCCCTCTCCGACGTCGTCGTCCTGATGCCGCCCCTGGCGATCTCCGAGCCCGAGTTGGAAGAGCTCCTCGACATCACCGCCGAGTCGATCGCCGCCGCGCTGGCGTCCCTCCCCTCCCGACAGCCCGCCGCATAGCCCCACCCCGCCCATGCGTTCTCCGCGAGCGCACCCTCGGCTGACCCTCCGACGACCTGCATCCGAGCTTTGAGGGTCCTATGACCCCCCAAAGCTCGGATGCATCGAGGCACCACATAGGGTGTGGCGATGGAGAGGAGACGAGGCCCGGCCGAGGCGCTCAACACCGGCACCCCGGCGACGCCGCGGCCGGCGGCCTCGATCGTCCTCCTGCGTCGCGGCGGCAAGCATGCGGAGCGGGCGCTCGAGGTGCTGCTGCTGAAGCGCACCGAGAAGGCCGCCTTCATGCCCGGCGCCTGGGTCTTCCCCGGTGGCTCGGTCGACCCGGACGACGGCGAGGGCGCCGACGGCTACCGCGCCTGCGCGGTCCGCGAGCTGCGCGAGGAGGCCGGGATCGAACTGGCCGCCGACGAGGAGCTCGTCCCCTTCTGCCGCTGGATCACGCCGGAGGTCGTCTCGCGACGCTTCGACGCCTGGTTCTTCCTCGCCCTCGCCCCGGCCCACACGCCGCCGCAGCCAGACGGTCACGAGACCGTCGATGCGCGCTGGTTCGAGCCCGCGGCCGCGCTGGACGCCGCCGAGACCGGGGATGTCGTCCTTCCCTTCCCCACCCGCGTGCAGCTGGGCTGGCTGGCCGCCCATCCCACCTCGGACGCCGCGCTCGCCGCCTACCGTGGTCGCTCCAGCGAGCCGATCATGCCGGTGGTCGAGGGCGAGGGCCACGAGCAGCGCCTCGTCCTCCCCGGCCTCCCCGACTCGATCCTGCTCAGCGATCTGCGCGGAACCGACTAGCTCGGAACCACCGGTGAAGCATCCACCGCCGGCGCATCGGGGAATGGCGCCAATCCCGCGTGCCAGGGGCCGGGCGGATAGGTGTGGATGCCGCTCTCGTCCATCTCCGACTGCAGCCGCCGGAACAGCTCGCCGGCGTTTTTCAGCGCCGCTTTCAGCTCTTCCTCGGAGCGCTCCCGCAGGCGCCAGAGGAACCAGAGCTGGCGGTCGGTGACGCCGAAGTCGATCTCACCGGTCATCGTCGTCACCCAGGCGAGAAACCCCGGGCCGAACAGCTCGCGCAGGGCGATCGGGTCGAAGTCCTTCGGCACCGTCGTCCAGAAGCGCTTGTTGAAGTCGAGCGACTCGAATTCGACCTTGCGCGAGAGGCGCTGCTGGACGACCTCCGTGCCCTCGATCGACTCGACGTTGAAGGCGGGGACGACCTTGGCGAGGTCGGGCATGTGGGCCTTGGCGAGCACCGCGGTCGGCAGCAGCGCCTTGTTCAGGAAGCCACCCACCTCGCGTTCGTCGGCGTCGCAGGACGATCCCCAGAAGCCCTCTGCCAGCTGCCCGGTGAGGCGATTGACACCGCCGACGCAGAGCGCCACCGGCGCGTCTTTGGGGTGGATGCCGCCGACCGGCTCGTAGGTCAATTCGCGGCGCTCGCCGAAGCGCCGCACCATGTCGGCCCAGTCCTGCGCTTCCTGCTTGGCGCCCATCGCCTGATCCTAGTGCCGGCCCCGACCCGGAAAGCCGCCCGCCGCCCCCGCGATCGGCGGTAAGGTTCCCGCAAGCCGATCGAACCCCCAGGGAGACTCCATGGTCATCGTCATCATCGTCGTCGTAGTACTGATCCTTCTCGCGGTCTTCTATTACATCGCCAAGCGCAACGGGATCATCTCCTCGCGCAACCGCGTCGACGAGTCCTGGAGCGGCATCGACGTGCAGCTGAAGCGCCGCCACGACCTCGTCCCCAACCTGGTCGAGACGGTCAAAGGCTACGCCTCGCACGAGAGCGGGGTCTTCGAGAAAGTCACCCAGGCCCGGGCCGAGTCGATGTCGGCGAAAAGCGTCCAGGACACGGCCAGCGCCGAGACCAAACTGACCGGCGCCCTCACCGACCTGCGCGCCGTCGCCGAGCAGTACCCGGACCTGAAAGCGACCGAGAACTTCCAGCAGCTGAGCCGGCAGCTGTCGGAGCTGGAGGACGAGATCCAGGCCGCGCGCCGCATCTACAACTCCAACGTGCAGGCCTACAACACCGACATCCAGCAGTTCCCGGGCTCGATCATCGCCAACCAGGGCGGCTTCACCGCGCGCCAGTACTTCGAAATCGAAGACAAAGCCGATCGCGATCCGGTCTCGGTCAGCTTCGACAAATAGGCTCGTCGCATGACCACGGAGACCAAGGACGCGACGCTCTGGATCTGCGAGAGCTGCGGCTTCATCTACGACCCGGCGATCGGCGACCCGGACGGGGGCATCCCGCCGGGCACCGCCTTCGAGGACATCCCCAGCGACTGGTTCTGCCCGGTCTGCGGCGCCCGGACCAGCGACTTCCGCCCGCTTGAGCCCGGCGAGGCTTAAGCCTCCCGTGAACGACCGCTTCGACTACGACTGGATAGTCGTCGGGAGCGGCTTCGGCGGGTCGGTCTCCGCCCTGCGCCTCGCCGAAAAGGGCTACTCGGTGGCCGTGCTCGAGTGCGGCAGGCGCTTCCGCGACCAGGACTTCCCGAAATCGACCTGGGACCTGCGCCGTTACTTCTGGGCGCCGCGGATCGGGATGAAGGGGATCTTCCGGCTGACCCAGTTCCGCGACGTCGCCGTGGTCAGCGGCTGCGGGGTCGGCGGCGGCAGCCTCGGCTACGCCAACACCCTCTACGTCCCGCCGACCGACTTCTTCCAGGACCCGCAGTGGGCCGACCTCGAGGACTGGGAGCAGACCCTGGCCCCGCACTACAGCGAGGCGCAGCGGATGCTCGGCGTGGTCGAAGTCGACCGCGACGACCCGGCCGACCAGCTGCTGCGGGAGCTCGGCGAGCACCTCGGCGTCGGCGCGACCTACCAGAAGACCCCCGTCGGGGTGTACCTCGAGAACGCCGGCCAGACCGTGTCCGACCCCTTCTTCGGCGGCGAGGGACCGGATCGCACCGGCTGCATGCAGTGCGGCCGCTGCATGGTCGGCTGCCCGCACGGCGCCAAGAACACGCTGGTCAAGAACTACCTCTGGCTGGCGGAGCGCCTCGGCGTGCGGGTCGAGGCCGAAAGGATGGTGACCGACGTGCGCCCGCTCGGGGCCCTCGACGGCTCCGACGGCTACAGCGTCACCAGCGAGCGCTCCGGCATCCTCCCCGGCCGCGGCAAGCGGACGATCACCGCCCGCGGGGTCGTCTTCGCCGCCGGGCCGCTCGGCACCAACAAGCTGATGCAGCGCTGCCGGCTCTCCGGCGGCCTGCCCCGCATCTCCTCCCGGCTCGGCGAGCTGGTCCGCACCAACAGCGAGATGATCCTCGCCGTCACCGTCCCCGAGGACTACCCCGACGACCTCACCCGCCGGGTCGCGATCACCTCCTCGATCTACCCCGACCCCCACACCCACATCGAGACCGTCACCTACGGCCACGCGGGCGACTCGATGAACACGCTCTACACGCTGCTGGTCGGCGACGGCACCAAACTGACGCGGCCGCTGAAGCTGCTCGGCCAGATCGTCCGCCACCCGGGCAAGTTCGCCAAGGTGATGTGGCCGAAGGGCTGGTCGAGCCGCACGATCATCGTCCTCGTCATGCAGACGCTCGACAACGCGATCGCCCTGCGGCCGAAGCTGAAACGGGGCGGCGACGTGCGGCTACAGACCGAACAGGACCCGGAGCGCCCGATCCCGACCTTCATCCCGGTCGCCAACACGGCGGCCGGGTGGCTCGCCGAGCGGACCGGTGGGATCGCCCAGTCGAGCATCTCGGAGGCGCTCTTCAGCGTGCCCAACACCGCCCACATCCTCGGCGGCGCGGTGATCGGGCACTCGCCCGAGGACGGCGTCGTCGACTCGCGCCAGCGCGTCTTCGGCTACGAGAACCTGCTCGTCTGCGACGGCTCCGCGATCCCGGCCAACGTCGGCGTCAATCCCTCGCTGACGATCACCGCGCTCGCCGAGCACGCGATGGCGGAGATACCGCCGAAGGGGGAGCCGGAGCCGCGCCGCCCGGCGGAGGCGGCGCGACCGGCTGCCTGAGCTCTACGCCGCGGCGTAGAGCTCGTTGACGAAGTCCCAGTCGACGACGTTCCAGAAGGCGTCGAGGTAGTCGGGACGTTTGTTCTGGTACTTCAGGTAGTAGGCGTGCTCCCAGACATCGGCGCCGAGCAGCGGCGCGGAGCCGTCGGAGAGCGGCGTGTCCTGGTTCGGGGTCGAGACGACCGCCAGGCCGGAGGAGTCCTTGACCAGCCAGGCCCACCCGGAGCCGAAGCGGGCGATGCCGGCCGCTTTGAACTCCTCCTTGAAGGAGTCGAAGGAGCCGAAGGCCTCGGAGATCGCGCCGGCGATGTCGCCGGTCGGCTCGCCGCCGCCGTCGGGGCTCATCATCTTCCAGAAGAGCGAGTGGTTGTAGTGGCCACCGGCGTTGTTGCGGACCGGGCCCTGCTTGTCGCCGGGCAGGCTCGAGAGGTTGGTGAGGATGTCCTCGACCGAGCGGTCGGCCCACTCGGTCCCCTCCAGCGCCGCGTTCGCTTTGTCGACGTAGGCCTGGTGGTGTTTGTCGTGGTGGACACGCATCGTCGCCTCGTCGATGTGGGGCTCGAGCGCGTCGTATGCGTACGGAAGATCAGGTACCTCGAAAGCCATCTGGGGTTCTCCTCTCATCGATATCGCAGTCCCCTGGAGCCTATCCACCGAGGGGTCTCGCGAACCGCCCGAGCGGCGGGGCGGTGGCCTATTCGGGGTCGGCGGCGGCGGGGACGGCGTCCGGTTCGCCGCCGGTCCATTCGACGAAGCGATACCAGGAGGGCTTCGCTTCGTAGTGCCTGGTGAGCAGCCCGGCGGAGCCGCAGAAGAGGCATGAGCCGCCTTCGTCGGTCCAGGTGAACCACCAGACGCCGGCGACGTTCCAGCGCAGGCGGCTGTCGGAGAGCATCCCGAGGGCGATCGAGAGCTGGTTGGCCTGCCCGCGCGGTCCACGCTCCCACCTGGTCGGCCCGCTGCGCGATCCCCAGCCGAGCTCGGTGATGTAGATCGGGGTCGCGTCGTCGCCATGCTGGTGCATGATCCGCCGGAAGTTGTTCAGCTCCGCCCCCATCGCCTCGGCGTCGGCGACGTAGGGGTGCAGCGCGACGCCGTCGAAGTAGGGCTTGACGTTGCCGGCCCGGTAGATGCCCTGCAGGAAAGAGCCTGAGGCGACGTTCGGCGGGATCTGCAGCGGCCGGCCGAAGAGACCGCCGATCAACACCTGGGAGCCGGGCTGCGTGGCGTGGAGGGTGCGGCCGGAGATCCGGATCAGCCTCGCGAATTCGGCCGGGTCGGGATCGTGCGCCTGGGTGACGATGTTCTCCTCGTTCCAGATCTCCCAGTGGGTGATCGGCAGGTAGTCGAGCTTGCGGTGCTGCTCCCAGAATTCCCCTTCGGGCCCGTAGCGGCGGGCGGCTTCGCGGAGGAATTTCTGCCAGGCCCAGCGCTGCCAGGAGGTCTTGACCGGGAGTTCGATCGTTTCCTGCGTGACCCATTCCGGCGAGCCCCAGACGAACGGCATGATCTGCACGTCGTCTTCGGCGGCCAGTTCGACCTCCTTGTCGAAGCCCGACCAGTCGGGCCGCACGACGAGCGGGCTCTTCGTCTCCACTCCCGCCCAGTACAGCGGCAGCCTGACGCTGTCGACCCCCGCTTCCCGCATCAGTTCGAAGTCCTTGTGCCCAAGCGGGTTCTGCGGCGAGATCCCGACGAAGCCGGGCGGCAGGTAGGCGGACGCCGTCGCAGGCAGCGAAAACACCGCCGCCAAGGCGACCAGGATCAAACCGAGCTTCCTCATCATCTAAGCGTTCAAACCCCCGACCCCGCAAAGTAGCGGGCGGGCGCGCCGGTCGGACCGCCCCACCCGACCCCCCTCTGCCACAATCCGCCTCTCTCGGGGCGTGGCGCAGCCTGGTAGCGCGCACCGTTCGGGTCGGTGAGGTCCCCGGTTCAAATCCGGGCGCCCCGATTGGATCAGTATCACCGCACCCCTCCGCAAGGCCACGTATAGAGCCAACTCCCTGACGGTCATACGAGGCGTTGCGGGGGCGCGCGGGGGTCGCCCAGACGCAATCCAGACGCAAGGAGAGCGTCGATCCAGACTCTCTGGCCCAAAAGACACCTGGTCACGCAGCGCCGCCGCACTCACACGGAAGCAAGAAAACGGTCGCTCCAGGGTAGATAAGTCGCAATCTGTTCTGGAGCTATTCGATTGCCAGGTTCCTATCGGTCCCAGACAGCGGTGGACCAAGGAGGTTCGTGGTCAAAGAAGCATCCCCCAAGCGAATTGGCGCCGTTAACGTCATCCTCGGTCGGTAGGCGAGTGTCAATCGGGCCGCCTGGGCCCGTTCGCCGGAGAAGTCGCACTGCGAAGCATCTGACGAAGATCCGCGTAGTCTTGAAGCGCGAGCCGGAGTCCTATTCTTTCCTGGAAGCTCTTTGCCTCATGGGAAAAGAAGGACGTAGTAGCGACGACGGCTGCGTGGGCTCGCTTCTCTTCCAGAACGCCGTGAAGCTGCCTCACGATTCCGACGCCTACCGGACGATCAGCGCGATGCCTCTTTGCCTCGACGATCGTGACGAGGCGCCCAAATGACGCATAGCTAACCAGGTAAAGATCTACGCCACCATCGTGGGTGGGTGGCGTCAGCTCTACCTCAAATCCCTCCCGTGCATAAAGCTCTGCCATGCCGATCGGGCTCGAGGCGGGCGTCCCCTGCGCCGTCCTCCCCTCGGGACGCGGCCGGGGCCACGGGCGATGGAGGTGGGCGTTCCGACGATCTGGCTCGGTTGTATGGATTCCAACAACCGGGGGTGTCGGATGGAGCGCCCGGCGCCCCTCGGAAATTCTTTTTAGTCACCGGCTAGGCCCGCTTGGCTAAGCCTGAGCTGCACTGAACCACGGGAGCGATGGGTCAAACCGCCAAGATCATGTGGTGGATTGAGGTCCGGGCTTGATGACAACGGGCGCGAAGGGACGGGATCTGTCACCCTTAAGACATCGAGACCGCTCTTTAGATTTCTGGCTCGCCAAAGCTAGCTCCCGCATTCGGTCTGATACGCGCGCGTCACTGCCTTCTGTCCCATGAGCCCTTCAACCTCGTTCACGCAGCCATAGACCCCGAAGCTGACGTAACGGAACGGTTCCCAACTCTTCGGCCGGTCCGCGGCGGGCATCCGTCGCAGCGAGAGTACTGTGGCCCCGCCCCCAGCGAAGCGCAGACGTACCTTTTCGACCGACGGAAGGTAGACCACGACTCCCAGGTCGAACGTCTGCCACGTTTCCGTTTGCCCTTCGGGCTGTTCCAGTGAACCGCTACGAGTGGGACTCGTTAGTACAAGACCGGTCTTCCGGCCGATGGGGCCGCATTCGAGCGAGCTCGTTTCTTGAGTGCTAACACCGCCTCCGGGCACCTTCATAAACGGACCGAGGTTTGAAATGGATACGCAGAAAACACCTGGATCGGATTCGGCTCCAGGCTTCAGCGGTGCGTGGGTTCTCGTCTCCGCCCCCGGTCGTAGCGGGCCGAAGCCGGTCGCCCACTGGAACAGCGGCCCCGCAGTACCCTCGCCGGTCGAGACTTCGGTGGGGGAAATCTTCGTCACCTTCAAACTGGTGTGTGGCAGCGGGGTCCCGGGGCGTACGGCCTGTGCCGAGTCCGCCCCGATAACCCCGAAGACACTTAGTGCGAGCGCCACGGAAGCCGCCGCCGCCAATGCGAGAAGGATGCGTACAGGGGTCCGTGTCACCATAGAAGCTCCCGACCAAAATCAATAAAATCTGAGTATATCATTGTTCAAGTTCTGCCCAATTGCAGGTAGCACCTTCTGGCGCCAATTGGGCAAGCCCGTGATTCTCGACCAGATTTTTTGACACCGTCCCATTCCATTCCATCACTATGTAGTCGGGCCAACACTCCCCCGTACTTCTGCCAACGATTGCCAATTCCGTCGGGCGTCCGATCGTCCTCCAGAAATCTTTGGCCACTATGTGGGCTCCTGATCCGCTTTGTTGATTCGGACCGGAAAATTGGCAAGACTTGTTCCAACCTTCCCATGCATAAGCTCTGTAATTGACCTCGCAGTAGTTGTCTTCGTAGCGACCGAAGTCCCACCACACCGCGTGATGTGGGTTCGTTTCATAGTGGAATAGGACCGTGATGAACCCCCGCACCACGATGCTTGGTGCAGTGAGTGGGCACTCCTTATTTGGATCGGAAGTTTGGGGCGTCAGAGGGTTGGGGACATTTCCCTCCTCATAGAAACGTTCACACCATGGAACGGTGGCGACCTCGAATGCTCTTACTTGACCTTGGCCTGCGCTACTAGCGGTTGCGACACCACTTGAGGTCACCGACTGTTCATAGGTTGGGGCGCCGACAACTGGCGCACCACTTTCACCTACAATCCACCCGCCAGTTGGCAGTTCGCGTGCGTACCAGCCTTCACCGACGAGTTCGCCGGGTGACGGTTCTTCGGGTTCGCCCGGGATGAGTTCACTATGAGACTGCCAGCCTCCCTCCCAGCCGGTGCCGGAGGTAATCGGATAGACGAACGGTTCACCCGTCGCAGCCGACATCCCTCGGTATTCGATCGTCAGGGTCAGGATTTCTCCTTTGACCGAGAGATGGGTCGGCACAGTGCTGCCGATCGCATCGTGCGCCGGGGTGGCCAGGATGGTGAAACCACGATTTCCCGTTCGGGTGTAGAAGACGGCGGCTTCCTGTTCGTTGATCAGACGTAGTTCCTGCCTCGGCCCCAGTTCCATTTCATACGCATAGTGTTCGGGCGCGGACGGACCGCGGATTATGTCCCAGTTGAAGCCGCCGTCCATTATCGGGCGCGTGACGGTGTCGGCTTCTGGCTCCGTATTGGGCGCGATGGCAGCGTTGCCTTCGACTTCGCTGACCGGCGCGACACCCGGCGGCACTATGGTGATCGGCGTCACCCCCGGCTTTTTCAGACCGGTGGCGACTTCTTTTTCTTCTTCTTCCGCCATTTCGTACAATTTGGAAAGAGAGACACACGGGATTTCTTCGTCCGCGGACCCGATTTCCGGTTCGATGATTGTTTCTTCTTTTTCCACGGGTGCGCCCGATTCTTCCGTCGGCCCAGATTCAGCTTCGGCGCCTTCACACGGGGTGGCGAGTGCATATTCGCTCGCGACACTCATCTCCTCGCCTTCTTCGACGCCTTCCCCGATGGTCATCGGAACATTCGACCCCGTGGAATGCAGTTCGCCGTTTTCTTCTTCGAGACCCAGCCCTGCTTCCATGCCGGGGATTTCTGAGGAGTCGGTCGGATCACCGACGAGGTCGGTGGAGGTGGTTTCTTCGACGGCCTCCAAGGTGGCTTCGGCGGCCGCAGCCGAGATGTGCCCTTCCGGATCGACATTCACGGTCCATTTCTTCGTCGCCACGTTCCCCGCACCGTCGGTCGCGACGACCTCGGCCGCATGGGCACCGGCCGTCAGGGTGTGGGCGTTGACCGTCTTGGTGACCTTGGCCGAACAGGCGCCTCCCGCGCACGTCTGCGTCTTCGAGGTCATGGTTTTCCCGTCGATCGAGAAGACCAGGGAGGTCACCCCGTAGCCGGCGTCGGTCGCTTCGGCCGTGAAGGTGTAGTTCCCGTCTTCCTGCTGTATCCATCCTTCCGGGGCCGTGGCGAGCGTGCCGGTGAGGGCGATCGAGGGTTTGGTCGTGTCCCTCGCGATGTTGATGTCGAGCATCTTCGTCGTCGTGTCCCCGAGCCCGTCGGTCGCGGTGACCTTCACTTCGTGGGTCCCCGGGCCGAGGCTCGAGGACGTCAGCGGCCATTCGCCCGAGACGCTGCAGGTCTTCGTCGCGCAGCTCGTCGCGAAGCCGCTCTTCCTGACCCCTTCGACGCTGACTTCGGTCGAGATCTGGGAGTGGGTAGCGGGCTCCGACCACTCCTCGACCCGGTGATTGTTCAGGTCGGCGGCGAAGAGGTGGCCCGCACCGTCGCCCGTGATATAGGTGACGGTGCTCAACTGCCCCGGCCCGCTTCCTTCCGAGCCGAACTCCCCCAGGTAGACCCCCGCGGTCGTGTACTCCTTGACCCGGTTCGCGCCCCTTTCGGAGACCCAGAGGTGTTCTTCGCCGTCAACGTAGACGCCGATGGGCTTGGTGAGCCGGGCGGCCGATTCGACCGAGACCTTGCCGATCTGGCGGATGTATTCACCGGTTTCGCCGTTGAACTCGACGACCCGGTTGTCGCCGTAGTCGGCCACGAAGATCGTGTCGCCGGGTCCCACCGCCACGTCGAAGGGTTCCTTCAGCTTGCCGGAGCCTTCGGTCCCGATCGTCCTGATCCATTCTCCTGATTCGGAGAGCTCCTGGACCCGGTTGTTGCCCGAGTCGGGGACCCAGACGTGATGGTTCGGGTCGATCGCCGGGGGACCCGGGTTGTTGAACTGGGCGTTGCCCGTCCCGGCAGAGCCGAACTGGCCGACATAGCCGCCGGCTTCGCTGAACTTCTCGACCCGATCGTTGGCCGAGTCGGCGACCCAGAGGGTGCCGCCCGAGATCGCGAGGCCCAGCGGCCGTTCGAGCTTGCCCGCTTCCTTGCCCTGACCGCCGAAGGTGGCTTCGTATTCGCCCTGGGAGTTGTAGCGCAGCAGAGTGTCGTTCAGCCAGTCCGTGACCCAGAGCCGACCCGAGGGGTCGACCGCCACTCCCGCCGGGCCGTTCTGCTGGCCCGCGCCGGTACCGTAGGTGCCGATCGAGCGAGTGTAGGTGGGGTCGAGGGTGGAGACGTAGTCCTGGCCCCACTCCTCGATCCGGTGGTTGGCCATGTCGGCGACGAAGATGTGGCCCGCGCCGTCGCCCGAGATCGAGGCGGGCTGGCTCAGCTGGCCCGGTCCGCTCCCTTCGGAGCCGAACTGACCGAGGTAGGCGCCTTCGGTGGTGTACTCCTTGACCAGGTCGTGGCCGCGTTCGACGACCCAGACGTGGCCGTCAGGATCGACGTAGATGTCGCGCGGATTTGCCAGTTGGCCGGCGGGTTCGGCGGCCGAATTGCCGAACTGCCGGATGAATTCACCGGTTTCGCTGAACTCGACGATCCTGTTGTCACCGTTGTCGACGACGTAGATCGTGTTGCCCGGACCGACCGCGACCGCCACGGGATACTCCAGCTTCCCCGTGCCGGAGATCCCGATCGTCCTGATCCAGGTCCCCGATTCGGTGAGCTCCTGGACCCTGCTGTTGAGCGTGTCGGCGACCCAGACGCGATGGTTCGGGTCGATCGCCGACCCGCCGGGAAGATCGAACTTCCCGGCGGCTTCCCCTCCTTCGCCGAAGGACCCGACGTATTTGCCACTTTCTTCGAACTCCTCGATCCGGTTGTTGCCAGTGTCTGCAATCCAGACATGGCCCCCGGAGATCACCGGGCGCTGCGGCCCGATGAGTTGGCCCGGACCGTGCCCTTCGCCGGCGACCAACGTTTCGAATTCGCCCTTCGAGTTGTAGCGCTGCAGGGTGTCGTTGAAGTAGTCGGCGACCCAGAGCCGGCCTTGGGCGTCGACCGCCACGCCCGAGGGCGCGTTCAGATGACCGGGCGTCGTCCCGTAGGTGCCGATCGAGCGGATGAAGGTCGGGGCGGTGGTCGCGTTGTAGAAGTGGGAGGAGACCCATTTCTCGACCCTATTGGCGTCTGGATCCCCGACCCAGATGTCGCCCCTGGCGTCGGTGGCGATCCCGGTCGGATAGCTCAGTTCGAACTGTCCCGCGCCCGATCCGGGGCCGCCGAAGCTGCCGACGTATTCACCGGCCTGGGTGAACTCCTCGACCCGCTCGTTCTTTTCGTCGGCGACCCAGACGTCGCCCTGGGGGTCGACCGCGATCCCGGTCGGGTCTTCGAGCTCGCCCGCTTCTTTCCCGATCGTCCCGAACTGGCGGATCAGGTTCCCGCCCTCGTCGTACTCGGCGACCTTGTCGTCTTCCCAGTCGGAGACGTAGATGTGGCCGCCGGGGGCGATCGCTATCCCGTCAGGTTCGCCGAGCTGGCCGTTGCCTTTCCCTTTGGTCGCGACCGACCTGATGAAGTTGCCTTCTTCGCCGAACTTCTCGAGGCGCCCGCCGTAGGTGTCGGCGACCCAGACGTCGCCGTGGTAGTCGATCGCGATCGCTTCGGGACCGGAGCCGGCGAACTTCCCTTCGGTGGTGCCCGGCCCTCCGACTTCCCTGAGGCAAGCTCCCGACTGGGAGAGCTCGACCACCCGCTTGTGGCCCGAGTCGGTGACCCAGAGGTCCCCGGCCGCGTCTATCGCGACTGCGGTGGGGCGGCTGAGCGCGCATTTCGAGGAGGCTTCCGGCCTGACCTGCGAGAGGTAGCCGCCGGCGCCGTTGAACTGCTCGAGCCGGTTGTCCGTCGTGTCGACGACCCAGATGTCTCCTTCCGGGTCGATCGCCATCCCTCCCGGTCTCGTCAGCTGGCCGTTGCCGCTCCCGGTGCTCCCGAACGAGAGCGAGTAGGTAGGCGTGCCCGCCGGGGTCGGCGATTCGGCCGCCGCCGTGCCCTTCACCTTCAGGGTGTAGGTCGGGCGTTCGGACCCCTTCGTCGCCTGTTCGGTCATCGTCCCCGAGAGCGTGAGGGTCGGGGCCGGCGGATGGAGTTCGACGTGGAGGATCTTGGTCGTCACGTTGCCGACCGCGTCTTCGACGATCACCTTGACTTCATGCGCCCCGGCGGCGTATTCGGCGGCGTTCATCACCCATTCGTCGGAGACGTGGCAGTTCTGGGTCTGGCAGTCGGGGTTCCATTCGGCTTCTTCGGGCATCGCGACCTTTTTGCCATCGACCTCGACCTCGAGCGACCTGACGCCCGACTGCGGGGCGGCTTCGGTCCCGTCCTTCGCGGTGATCCGGAGCGGATAGCTCGAGCGACGGGTGCCTGCTTCGCCCTGTTCGGTGATCGGGCCGGAGAGGGTGAGTTCCGGGGCGGTGTGATCGACTTCGAGTTCGAGCGGTTCCCACTTCATGTTGCCCACGGGATCGAACACACCGATTTCCAGTTGGTCGATCCCGGAGGGTAGTTCGGCAGGGTTGTAGGCAAGGGTCGCTTTTGCTTCATTCGCCGGTTCCCTCGGATTTGAGCTCGCCACGCGTGGGCACGGGCTCGCCGCCGCCCCGGTGCAGGGGATCGAGAGGACTTCTGCCCCGAACAGACTGTGGACTCCTTTTTCGAGCAGGCTGTTCGCTCCTTTCAGACGGATCCGCGCGCCCTTGACCCCGAGCCCTTCGTCTTCGAAGAGGAATTCGATCGGTTCGACGGTGGTGTTCACCCAGTGTGGGGGTTCCGTGAGTCGTTTGACGACCGGCGCTTCTTCATCGACCAGCGTGACCGACGCCTTCGGATAGAAGGTGTCGCGCGCCTTTGCTGGCATTTCGTTTTCATAGGTGACGAGGTTGAGCTCGGCTCCCTTGTCCCAGTGCTGCGAGTTGTAGTTCGGGACCGGGTAGGATTCACTCCAACTGGTCTTGTCGCCTTGGTTGCCGTAGTAGATATCGTCGGACTGCCAACCGACCCTCGGGTCGATCAGTCCCCAGACCGCCGCCGGGTAATAGGCCCTGTTGCCGAACTCATGGAACTGGAAGCCTTCGACGCGTAGTTCGCTGATCCAGGTGGTCGGAGGCTTTTCGGTGCCGTAGTTGGCGATTTCCTGGCTGTACCTCGGAACCCAGTATTCCCAGTTGGCCCAGGTCCCCGGCGTCGCGTTCGTCCCGGCTATGCCTGAGGCGATGTCCAGCCCCCAGAGCGGTTCCGCCGCCCATTGCTCGCGTTCATAAGGCCATAGCGCTTCACTGCTTGCACTTTTGTGCCATCCGAGGGTGCTTGAGTGTTCCCACGTCCAGTTCCATGCCTCGACGAAGGTCGGGTCCACCAGGATGGGATAGACGGTGGAAGGGGTCGGGCTCGCAGACACGGTGATGTCGTCGCCCACCACGGCGAGATGCGCTTCGACGGGGTCCCCTGCAGCGTCGGTGGCCGTCGGCGGCGGGATCACGAGCGTGGCCCGCCCGCCTTCGACCACTTCGGCACCACCGTCGGCCGTCGCGACCAGTTCCGCGGCGGGCGGCAGGGACAGTTCATAGGTCGCCCGGGTCGGTGCTTCGTCGGTCCGGACGTCCTGCATAGTCTCAACCCCTTCGGAGATCGGCGCGACAACCAGGTCGGTGTCTTCGGCGACTTCGGGATAGAACGCGAATTCCCCTTCGGCGTCGGTCGCGACCCGATTGTCCGGGGCACCCTTCAACGTCACCTCGACTTCGGATCCTGGCAGCGAGATGCCTTCGCCCAGCTCGTCCGGGATGCCCACTTCGGAGATCGGGTTCTGGGGCTGGAGTTCACCTTCGGATTTTTCGAGGCCCAGGTCCACGGCTTCCTCTTCTCCGGCAGGGTTGTCGGCCTCGAGGGGGGCCGTCGATTCCAGCAGCACCGGCATGTCGGGGTGTTCGGCGGCAAGACCTCGGGCGGATTCGCCCTGCACCTGTGGCAGCGATCCCGCCGGGACCACAGCGGCGTATCGGGAGAGGAATTCTTCGGGTTCGAGTTCCTTGTAGATCCCACCCGCGGCTTCGAGCTCCGGGTCGAAGACGGCTTCCACCAATTCGAGGGCTTCTTCCCTGCCTAGTTCATCATGCGGCATCGTGCGTGCCGCTTCGAGGTCGGTGGGCTCTTCGTTTTGGATTTCGTGGGCGAGGCCCGATTCGAGAGCTTCTTTGGTCTGGGAGGGGGTAGGTCCGAGCGGTTCGCCCGTCTGCGCGGCTTCCTTGCCCTGGGCCGGATTCGGACTCAGGGCGAGGCTCCCAACCACGACGAGGCCAAGGAAAAAGGTCGCGGCCAGGCCGATGTCGATCTTGCGGATCCCCCGACGACTTCGCCGTGAAGGATTCTGCTCGCCGTCGGACATCGATGTTGTCCCTGCTCGTCGGCCAGCCCACTGCCTCATCGCGCCCAGCCAACTCCTCCGCATTGCTCTACCCCTCCCGATTGTCCGGTCCCGTTTTGTGAGACGCCCCTTGCGCGCCCTCACGGCGTTCAATGCCGACGGCCATGTACCCAAACAGATCTAAGAGATATTTCAATAGCGAGTTCGTCGGGAAAGACCGTGACAGTCAGAAATTCCGTGTCAGTCAGGTGACTTCTGAACATTGGGTCACTTCCGCTGCACAACGCACCCGGGTTGCGAAGGCCCGGAACTGAACGGCCGTTTCGACACCACCCTCGCCGCGGGCGACCTCGATGGCGCATTGGTGCTCGCGCGGCAGCTCGTGGCGGGAGGCAGCTAGGGCGTCTCTCGGCCACGCACTGCGTCTGACCGTGTCGCTGGACACGCGAGGACCATACGGAAGACACGTCGTGAGGGCTCGGAGCAGAATTCCGCAAAACGCGCGAGGACGCCGCTGGGCGAATTTGGGTCAGTAAACGCGCGACCGCGTCAGAGGACGCCTCTTGACCGGCATTGCGCCTCGTGGAAGGCACAGCCAGGGTCGTCGAGTGGGAACCCCGAAAGCCAGTCGCCCAGACGCAGACGCAAGCAGCTCGCTTCCGCCTCTCCCAGAGCCGAACTGATCCCATCGCCCCGCCCACAAACGTCGGGACACCTTCACTCGCCTCAGATTCGAGCACCGAACCCGGCGGCTAGAATCCTAGCCGCACGGGAGCACGGATCAGTCGCAAATCGAGCTGTAGAGCCAAGTTCGGAACGGGTCTCGAACCACCCTCTGTTTTTTGGCTCTACAGAGCGGCCTAGAAAGCGGACGACGGGTCTCGAACCCGCGATCTATCGCTCGCCAGTTCTACCCTGACAAACGGTCGATATCCGATTCAGCCCTGGAACCCGCGCGGAACACCGTCGAGACCTACCTCTGCGAGACCGGGGTCGCCCAGATGCAGATCAGATGCAAGCGGGTGCCTTCGCCGCCTTCAGAGCCAGATTGATCCCATCGCCCCGATTGCATCAGAGGCTCCGCGTCGTCTCCCGCATCGGCTCGCAGCCGGCTCATGAGTCGGGGGCCGCGCGGAGTCTCGCGGGACGCTACGAGACAAACGGTGATGCAGAAGTGATGGCTGGCGAGCGGTGCGGCAGCGCACCTCCGCCCACCCGTTAATCGAGGAGCTCACCAGGGCGAAGCTCGACGGCCCGAGCGAGTTTTTCGATCGTCGAAACCTGTGGGTCCCGTTTGCCTGCCTCGATCCGGCTCACCTCGGTGGGATGGACACCGCTGCGTTCGGCCACCTGCTCTTGCGTGAGCCCCAGCTTCGTCCGAGCGGCCTTGAGGTTGGCGCCGAGATTGCCCACAGAGTTGATCGTCGGTGTTGGGCGCGCGCGACTCCATAGGGCATCTCACAAGCCGGTCATAGCCGCGCTTCCTAGTAAACTTCACAAGTTTCTATTAGTCTGTCTCCATCGTGGAAAACGGAGAAAGAGCGCCGTGGTCCCGCCTGATCCTCGGCAAGGCGTCGACGAGACCACGGGCGCCCGAGGCCCGGCTACATGGCCTTCGTTATCTGGACGCTGTTGACGACGGTCGGAACCTCCTCCATCTTCATCGAGCGCACCTCCTCCCTGTCCCGATTGGCCCGCCCCCTCTGGCCGGGCCGAGCGGAGGCGATGCTAAGTCGGCTTCGACTAGTCCGCATATGGTGAGCGAAAAGGCGGCCCCCAGTTTGGGAGAACTCCTAGACTCGACAGTTTCTGCAACTTTTATTGATTGGCGTAGTTAGTTAAAGCAAGGAGACGGGATGGCTACGGGAGCGACGAGCCGGGACAGACCAGGTCAGCGCGGCAAGCGCATCGAGGACGTGGTCAGCTATGCAATCGGCCACCGGACGAGGGTCCAACTCCTCATCGTCCTCAACCAGGGCACCTACTGCGCCAGCGAACTCTCCGACATCATCGGCGAGCCGATCACCAGGGTCTCCAATCATCTGAAGGAACTCGCCGACGGCGGGTCGATCGAAGTGGCGGAGACCAGAAGGCGCCGCAACTTCGACCAACACTTCTATCGGGCCATCGAGATCCCCGAACACTCGAAAGAGGAACTGATCGCCATGCATCCCCTGGAGCGCCAGGTGACGGTCGGCCTCGTCGTCCAGTCATTGCTCGCCGAGATCATGGCGGCCCTGTGGGCCGGCAAGATCAGCGACGACCCTGACCATTGTGTCGTCTGGGATCGGCTGAACCTCGATGAGCAGGGACACCGCGAGATCACCGAGGAGCAGGAACGGCATTGGGAGCGCCTTGAGCAGATAGAGAAGGAGTCGCTGATCCGCTCCGCCCGTAACGGCACGGACACCACCCCCTACATAGTCTCGATCCTGGGTTTCGAGCGCGGTCGGAAGGCACCGGTCGCGCCATAGTCAGCATCTGGTGAGTGTCACGCATCGTCGGATTGACGGCTGCCGTTGGCCTTGAAACGGTGAAGTAGTCAGAATCGTTGTCATCAAGCGCCCGCTTATTCATCGACGCGACGGGGTCTGAGCGCCGGGGAGGCAACCATGCCCCCTCTCGCTCCGTCCCCCAGGACCTCACACATCATGACCATCGCTGCCCCCGATGCCACCCCGTCGCCGACCAGGGACGGCGACACCGAAGGCGGAGCGGGAGACGGGCGGTTCTCGTCGCTGGACCTGCTCGTCTCCCGCGCCCTGCCACCTCGGCCTACCGTGACCTCAATGTCGCAATCGTGGTGACGATCACCGCCGAACAACGGGACGCGCTCTACGACCGCGTCCTCGATCGGTTGAGCGGGATCGGTGACATCTTGCTCGCCGCCGACTCAGAGGACTTCGCGACGGCCGACCGTCTCGGTCGCGAGTACGCGGACGAACTGGCGCTCGTGTGCGACGGCCTCGGCTGGGGCCCCGGCTCAAGATCCGACGTGATCGAGTTGAACAACTCCCCCGAACTACTGCTCCGCGTGTTCGCCAGACTGCGCGGAGCCGCGGTATCGGAGCGGGAGACGCAGGCGAGGAGTTGGGACGAAAGCCGGATACTCGAGGAGCGCAATCGCCTGGTGGATCAAGCCTGCACAGACGTGCTGCGCGCACTGGGGCGCGCTTCGTGAACGGCCGGGCGCGACCCCCTCGGCGGGACTGCTCTCCGACGTCGAACGCGCGCACGAACGAGAAGCTGAACCTGCTCGATCCCTCCGAGGAGGCGAACCTGGCGATCGTCACCGGGACGATCATGGAAGAGCCGATCCGTGACAGGAGCCGAGCCGGTCATCCCGTGACGGTGTTGCTCGTCGGCTTCAGAGCCCCCGACGAGGAGGCGCACGACTACACCGCCTGCCTGGAGGTCGAAGCCCTCGACTCGATTGCCGAGTACCAACGGGACCTGCTTCGCGTAGGTCGTCGCCTGGTCGTGCTGGGCCGGCTCACGGGCGCCGGCGGGCTCTGGGCCACCGCCCTCGTCGCCGATGCACCGAACCATCCCAGGCATGGGATCAGCGGACGGCAATGAGCCACGGCCTTGAAAAGAGACGGATGCGACTGACGGTACTCAATCGTCGAGTGCTGCCGGAATCGACAACAAGACCGACGAGAAGGCTTTATCGCTCACCGACAATCACTGGGATTCGAGGTCTGAAGGGATTCCCCCCGAGAAGCCGGCAGAGGCGCTCGTGTAAGCCTCGCCCGTGGCCCAGGATAAGCGTTTGACCAATGCCCGAAAAAGGACGGTCGGAACAGGAGCAAGCACAGGTCGTTATCGAAGCCTTCAAGGGTCAGCAAGCCGATGGACGGCACCGCCGTGGCACGGCTGGCCACCATTTACCCGCGCGAAAGCGGCATTTGCGACAAGTCTGAGCCTTGCCGCCTGCAGTCGCCTTTAAGATGCTCATGCGATGGGGGCGGTAGGCGATCAGTTCTATGACGATGTGCTGCGGGAGATCGGTGCGGGGGTCACCACGGAGAACTTGCGGGCATGTCATGCCTGGCAGGCTGCGGAGGGTGGGAACGCGAGCTGGAATCCCTGGAATACGACCGAGCCGGCACCCGGGGCGAAGGACTACAACTCGGTAGGGGTGAAGATCTACCCCAATGCGCGAACCGGGATCGCCGCGACCGTCAAGACGCTCCTCAACGGGCATTATGCCCAGATCCTGGCGGCGTTCAGCAGGGGCAACCAGGGCCTTCATGTGTGTGAATGCATCGATGCGTCGGTCTGGGGCACCAAGCATGCGGAGGATGTCTACAAGAAGCTCTACCCTCACTGAAAGGCACAACGGGGGGTTATGGAGGGTCACGACGGTCTGTGCCTCCCTGAGGAGATCCGGCCATGGTCGTTCCAGCGGTCTTCACCGTAGGCCCACTCTTTTGCCTCCCGGCGGCTGATCCCCAGCGGCCGATGAGCGCCGTGGAGACTTAGTGGCTCTATGCGCAACTAACTCTCCACGGCTAACGGCGTGGAGTACAGGCGCGAACAGCTTCTTGTTCGAATTTGGTGCCGTCGTCGAAGGTGAGGTCGGCCGAGAGGGCAAGCTTGCCGTTGGGGCATCTCGCCTCGACGAAGCTCCTCCGTTCCTTGTCGACCTTGAAGGAGCGATTCAACTCGAGCTCGAGTTCCACCAAGGCGCCAGACCCGCCTGCGAGCTGCGGAACCGAGATCGACATTTCGCTCCCGAATTGCCCTTCGTCGAGGGGTCGCACCGGCACGATCAGGTACACCACACCATCGAGCGGCGTCCCTATGGGCAGTTCGACCAAGAGATGAGAGACCCCGCGGCGGACGCTGCCGTTGTAGATCTTGCCCCGGGCCCGGACTTCAATCGGTACCTGTTCGGGGAAGGCGAAGCGGAAATTCGCCACAGCACGACCGACGACGGCGTGAGGACATTCTCCGGACTCGCCCGACGACTGGATCTCGATGCCGTCTTCGACTCCGGGTTTGCGACACGCCGGCAAACCAGATCGCTCGAAGCTGATGCTCCTGTCGAGACTGATGGTCGCCGCGGAGATCCCCAACTCGCCGATGCCATCGTCGCTATCAATGCCGACCCGGAGCGTGGCCGGAGCCGGTGCGGCGGTAAGCAGCTCCGTGGGCGAGATACCGATATGGACGAAGACGGGCAGAGAACTCACCGTCACGGCCACCGGCGCTTCCCCACCTACCGCGCCGCTCATGGCCGGCGCGAGTGCGGCGCATATCCCGATCAACCCCACAACCGACAGCGCCCCAATGGCGCGTCTCCTGCTCCCCACGAGCATTCACCTCCCGCGCCCAGCATAGACCGCTCAGTCGTAATCGCGCAAAGCCTCGGGGAGGGCGGCGCGGGAGGTGATGCCGAGCTTGCGGTAGGCGGCGTGGAGGTGGGACTCGACCGTGGCGCGGGTGACGAAGAGCGCCTGGGCGATCTCCGGGTTGGAGAGACCTTCGGCGGCCATGCGACAGGTGCGGAGCTCCGACGGGGTGAGGGCGTCGGCGTCCCAGCGGCCGGCGGCGCGGACGCGAGCTCCGGCGGCGGCGAGCTCCTCGCGGGCGGTCGCGGCAAGTGGCGTAGCGCCGCAGGCCTCGGCCAGCTCGAGGCCCGAGGCGAGCGGATCGCGGGCCTCGGCGCGGTGACCCGAGCGCCGCAGCGCCGCGCCGAGGGCAACCTGGGCGTGGGCGCGCTCGAGCCGGGCTGCTGATCCGGCGAGGACGTCCACCGACTCGCGCAGCAGGTCGAGACCCTCCGCCCCGCCGCGCACCAGCCCGGCGCCGCGCAGCGCGACACCGAGTGACCGGCGGGCGCCGAAGCGACGGGCAAGCTCCAGCTCCTCGACTACGTGGGCCTCGGCCGCCTCGGTCTCGCCGAGCTCGCGCAGGGCCAGCGCCGCCGCCGAGCGCCAGGGCAGAAAGGCCGGGTTGTGGATCCCGAACGACTCGCTCAGCTCGCCGCAGGCGAGGAGAAGCTCGATTGCCTCGGCGGGCCGCCGCTGAGCGAGGTGGGCCTTGCCGAGCGCGAAGAGCGCCTCGCGCGACCAGGTGTGGGGCGAGCCGAGATGGGCGGCGGCGTCCTCACCGAGCAGATCCAGCGGCGCCTCCGACGCGCCTCGCTCGAGCGAGGCGAGCGCCAGATGGACGGTGGCGAAGCCGACCAGCGCCTCGAGGCCGGGTGACTCGGCGCTGATCCGCAGCGCATCGCGAGCGAGCAGCTCCGCCTGGTCGAGCCGGCCACGGAGCACCGCGGTCCAGCTCGAGAGCGCCGCCGTCGCCGCATAGGCCAGTGGCGAGCCGCCGCTGCCGGCCCGCGCGAGGGCCTGATCGAAACCGGCGGCGGCCTCCTCCAACTCGTCGCAGATCGCGAGCATGCTGATCGGGACCAGGTAGACGTCGGGGCTGAGCGGCTCCTCGTCGAAGAGGAGCCCACCACCGAGCGCCGCGCGTGCGAAGGCGACCGTCTCGGCGACCGGCTCGCCCGCCGCGGCGGCCGCGTAGGCGCACTGGACCGCGACGACACGGCCGACCGGCGAATCCTCGGCGGCGAGCGCGCGGACCCGGTCGAGGTGCTCGTCGGCCACCTCACGCAGCCCGCGGTCGGCCCGTGCGGCGGTCACCAGGGCGGCCTCGAGCCGCGGCCGCAGATCACCGCCATCGCCACCCAGTTCGGCGAGGACCGGCTCGACCCGCTCCACCACCTCTCCCCCGCGCCCCGCGTAGACGAGGAACCGGGCGAGCAGCAGGGCGGCGCCGGCGCGCGCCGGCCCCTCTGCCGCGTCGAAGGCGGCGCGCAGTGAGTCGAGCCCGGCGGGGTCGCCGGCCACCGACTCGGCGAGGCCTAGCATCGTCCGCAGGCCCGCCACCGCCTCGGCCGTCGGCGGCTCGGACAACGCGCGCCGGAGCAGCGGGACCGCCGCGGTCGCCGAGCCCCGGCCCAGCTCGGCCGCGGCGGCCTCGCGGAGGCGCTCGACGACCCAGGGGTCGCCTTCCGGGGCGGCGTGGAGAAGCTGGGCGGCGACCGCGGCGGTCCCCGCGTCTGCGCCGTCGAGAAGCCGCGCGGCCCGCGCGTGGTCGGCGGCGCGGCGGGCAGGCCCGAGGTCTTCATAGACGACCCTCCCGACCAGCGGCTCGAGGAAGCGCAGGCGTGGCTCGACCGCGACGAAGCGCGCCCGGGCGAGCTCGTCGGCGGCGACCACGGCCGAGGCCTGATCGAGCTGCGCCAGCGCCGCGGCGACGTCGAGGGTGGCATCGCCGCCGAGGATCGCCAGCGCCGCCAGCAGCTCACCCGCCTGCGGCGAGAGTCGCGCCAGCCGCAGCGAGGTCACCGCGGCGACGCGCTGCGGCGCCAGCGAGCGCAGTCGCTCGATCGCCTCCGGTCCGGGTGACACCCCCTGCGCCTCCAGCTCGGTCGCCACCTCGGCGACGAAGTGAGGGTTTCCACCCGTCCACCGGTGACAGGCACGGGCGAACTCGGCAGGGACGGACACGCCGCCGTCCCACGCCGCCAATGCCGCCGCCGTCCCCGCCTCGCTCAGCGGCGCCGGGCGGATCGTCTCGGCGAGTGGCTCGGCGGCGAGCGCCTCGAGCAGCGACCGCGCCGCGGCCGGCTCGCCGGGGGTGTGGGCGACGACGACGAGCACCGGCAGGCGGTCGAGCCGGCGCGCGAGGTAGAGCAGCCAGTCGAGGCTCGGCGCATCGGCCCACTGGGCGTCGTCGACGAGCAGCGCCTGCGGCTCGCGCTCGGCGAGGTTGGCGAGCAGCCAGAAGAGGCCATGGCGCGCCTGTGCCGGGTCGAGGGGGAGGCCCGCCGGGGCGAGGCCGAGCGGCGCCGCTCCCAGCGCCGCCGCGCCGCCCAGGAGCCGCGCCCGCTCCTCCTCTCCGACCTCGACCACCGCCCGCTCCAGCAGTTGCTGGACGACCCCGAAGCCACTCGCCACCTCCAGCTCGCCACCGCGCGCGGTGAGCACCCCGAGCCCGGCCTCGGCGGCCACCGCGGCCGTCGCCGCCAGCAGCGTCGTCTTGCCGACGCCGGGATCGCCGTCGACCAGGATCAACCGCCCCGCACCGCCCGCGGCCGCCTCCACCCCCGCCCGCAGCCGCCCGAGCTCGTGCTCACGCTCAAGCAACGGACCGGTGCTGGATCGGGACGAGTCCAAGGAACCGCTCAGCATAGGTGGAAATCAAGGAGCCTCATGGAGGCGGGACGGCGGCCTCGTCCGTAGCTTCCGGGCGATGCGCAGGATCCGCGAGATCGAGTCCGGCTTCGGCCGCGCGCTCTCCTACATCGGGGCCTTCCTGCTCATCAGCCTCTTCGTCTTCATCCCGCTCGTCTTCCTCAACTCGAACCTCGTCTGGGGAGAAGCGAACCAATACGGGCGGGTGCCGATCCCCGGCCACAAGGTCATCCACCTGCCCGCCGGCGACGTCCAGGTGAACGTCGCCGCGGCCCTGCCCGGACGCGGCAACGAGACCCCCGAACTGCTGTTGCCGACGCTGACCCTGACGATGAAGGCGAAGGGCGGCCAAGAAGCGCCGTTGGTCTCCGAAGACATCGGTTCCTCGACCAACGCCAACGACAACTACGTCGATACCCAGCGCCGCGTCTGGAAGCTCGAAGTCCCCGAAGAAGGGAACTACCTGGCGATCCTCAAGGGCGACTTCACCGGCTACGGGGTCAACGCGCAGGCCTGGTTCGGCCGCGAACCGAGCCCACTGCACGGATGGACGGTCGTCCTCGTCGCGATGTTGATCACCGCCGTCGGGATACCGATCTATCTCGGCGGGCGGGCGCTGTTGCGCCGTCGGCGCGGACCGACCAGGGTGGAACTGGACACTGACGCGGACGTCTACCGCCGGCAGGCGGAGCAGGAGGAAGTCGAAGAGAACCTGAAACGAAACCGAGAAGGAGCGTTGTGATGTTCGGCAAAGGCAAAGTCCTGAAGCACGGCGAGCGGGCCGAGGCAGTCGTCCTCGACTCGAAGATGAGCGGCTACAGCAACAGCAAGGGGATCAACAAATGGCACCTCGAGCTGCGCGTCCGCTTCGATGACGACACCACCGTCGACGCCTCCTGCAGCGCCTATCCGACCGGACCGATGGGCGCCTTCAACCCTGGCGACATCGTCCCCGTGCGCTACTGGCCCAAGGACCGCTCCGTGGTCGAGGTGGACCGCGACGCGATGGTCGTCGAAGCGCAGGCCCACCGCGTCGAAGGTCGCGAAAAACTGATCCAGTTGGGCGAAGAAAAACTCGAGCGCGGCGAAGGCTGATCCGCCGCGCCGCTATTCGACCTTTTCGATCGCCGTTTCGACTTCCTTCAGCGTCGGGTTTTCCTGCAAGGTTTCGTTGCCGTTCGGCCCCTCGAGCACCATCGCGAGGCCGTAGCGGATACCTAGTTTGGAGCCGAGTTCCTCCTGGGCGAGGAGGCTTTTTTCCATCGCGCTCCCTGGTTCCCGACCCGCTTCGAAGGCTTCCTTCCATTCGTCCTCTTCGAGTTCCTCGATCCCACCCGCAACCGTCTCGAGGAAGGTTTCGCTGAGGCCGGAGCGGCGGTTTTCGGCTTCGCTGACGCCGAACTTGTCGGCTTCGTCCTGGTTGACGAAGAAGAGGTATGCGTACTGCCAGCCGTAACCCTGTTCGGCCGCCGCTTCGGTTCCGTAGAAGCCGTACTCGACTTCGTTTTCGCTGTTCGAATAGTGGCGGTACAGGAACTTGACCGAGCCTGGGCGGGCGTATTTTTCGGTCAGCGCCGGGATCGTCGAGAGGAAGCCTTCGCGGACGAGGGAGCTCTGCTCGTCGGCGAAGACCTGCACGGTGACCGGGGCGTCTTCGGAACCGAGGCGGGCGCCTTCCTGCGGCACCCCGCCGAACAGCTCCTGGGCCTGTTCGACGCCGGCGAGGTGGATCTCGTTCTTGTTCGGCTTCTGGGTCGCGATGTTGACCAGCGAGTAGACGATCGGGATCGCGACCAGGACGAAGATCAGGATCACCCAGCCGCGCCCGCGCCGCGGCAGCCGCCGCTGGGCGACCTCGGGCTTCTCGGGGACCTCGGGCTGTTCGGGCTCGACCGTCAGATTGCTCACCGACCCATTATCGCGAGCATCGACCGTCGGCATCCCGCAACGTCCGCCGAAAGCCGTTGACATCGGCCGATGACGCGGATAGGAAGAACTACCCAGTTCTTCTAGCAGGAGGGTCTTGATGGCCAACCATCTGACGCCGCGCGAGCTCGCCGACCAGCTGCACATGGACCAGCGGGAGGTGATCGGGCGATGCGTCGAGATGGGCATCCCGATCTTCCACGGACGCATCGACAGGACCCTCTTCGAACTCTCGCTGCGCAATCTGGCCGCCGTCCAGCAGGGGAAGCCGGCAACCGACCTGCGTCACTGAATAGACTTCCCCCGATGGAGGGGAGGGGTACCCACTCGAAGACCCTGGCGGACCTGCTGGTCCGCTCCGCCGAGCTCTACGGCTCGCATCCCGCCGTGCGCTTCAACGACGGCAGCGGCTGGGTCGACCGCACCTTCACCGAGGTGCTGGAGATCGTCAGGCCGCTCGCCCTCGGGCTCGTCGCCCTCGGGATCGAGAAAGGCGACCGCGTCTCGATCCTCGGCAACACCCGCCCCGAGTGGACCTACTTCGACTTCGCGGCGCTCTCGATCGGCGCCACCGTGGTCCCGATCTACCAGACCAACTCGCCCGAGGAGTGCGCCTACGTCCTCGAGAACTCCGACGCCAAGGTGCTCGTCGTCGAGAACGACGAGCAGCTGGCGAAGATCCGCGCCGTCCGCGCCGGCCTCAACCAGCTCGAACACGTCGTGATGATGGAAGGCGACGCCGACGACGTGATCTCGATGGAGGGCCTGGCGCAGAAAGGCGCGGGGGTCGACGAGGCGGTCTTCCAGCAGCGGATCGACGCGGTAACCAGCGACGACATCTGCACCTTCATCTACACCTCCGGCACCACCGGGCCGCCGAAGGGCTGCGTGATCAGCCATGGCAACTACCGGTCGATGCTCGACATGGTCAACGAGACGAGCGTGATCGAGGAGGAAGACGTCTCCTACCTCTACCTGCCGCTCGCCCACTCCTTCGCCCTGCTGATCCAGCTCGGCAGCTTCGATCTCGGCGCCACGATCGCCTACTGGCAGGGTGACCCGAACAAGATCGTCCCCGACCTCGGCGAACTGAAACCGACCTACTTCCCCTCGGTGCCGCGGATCTTCGAGAAGATCTACACCGCCGCCAACAGCGGCATGGAAAAAGAGGGTGGGCTCAAAAAAGCGATCTTCGACTGGTCGATCAAGACCGGCAAGCGGATGCGGGAGGCCGAACGCTCAGGCCGCAAGCCCGGCTGGCTGCTGCAGCGCGAGTACGCCTTCGCCGACAAGAAAGTCCTCTCCAAAATCCGCAACCTCTTCGGCGGCAACGTCCGCCTCGCGGTCTCCGGCGCGGCGCCGATCAACCCGGAGATCCTGCGCTTCTTCGACGCCGCCGGGGTCTTCATCGTCGAGGGCTGGGGGATGACCGAGACCTCGACCGCGGCGACGATCGCCTCCGAGGAGAGCTTCAAGATCGGCACGATCGGCAAACCCTTCCCCGGCTGCGAGGTGAAAGTCGCCGACGACGGCGAGCTCCTCGTCCGCGGTCCCAACGTCTTCCAGGGCTACCACAAGAACCCCGAGGCGACGGCCGAGACGATCGTCGACGGCTGGCTCCACACCGGCGACATCGGCGAGATCGACTCGGAAGGTTTCATCAAGATCACCGGCCGCAAAAAGGACATCATCATCACCGCGGGCGGCAAGAACATCACCCCGGCCAACCTCGAGGCAGAGATCCGCCAGCACCAGCTCGTCTCCCAGTGCGTGGTGGTCGGCGACCGCCGGCCCTACCTGGTCGCGCTGGTCACCCTCGACCCCGAAGAAGCGGTCGCCTACGCCAAGGAGCACGGCCTGCCGGAGGACCCCGCGCAGCTGGCCGCCAACCCGGAGATCCGCAAGGTCGTCGAAGACCACGTCGACGAGATCAACGAGAAATTCGCCCGGGTCGAGCAGGTGAAGAAGGTCGCCATCCTCCCCCAGGATCTCTCCCAGGAGAACGGCGAGCTGACGCCGACGCTGAAGGTCAAACGGGCCGTGGTGACCCAGAAGCACGAGCAGGAGATCGAGCAGCTCTACGCCGCCTAGCTGTTCCTTATGCGCCTCTGAGGCGCATAAGGAACAGCTACGAGGCCTCGCCGCTCTGGCGGAGCAGGACCGACGTCGTCTGTTCGAGCACGCGGCGCCAGGCGGACGTCTCTTCGGGCTCGGCCTTCTCGGCCTCTTCGACGACCCGGCGGAGGCGACGCTCGGAGATCTCGAGGCCGTGTTTGGCGGCGACCTCGGCGTAACGGTCGTAGTCCTGGGCGAGGGTCGCGGTGACCGATTCGAAGCCGTGGCGGGCAATCTCGAGGCGGTGGCCGTAGTCCATGATCGGCGTGCCGAACATCAACTCGTCGGTCTCCTCCGGCTCGAGCAGGAGGATGTCGACGCCCGGGTAACGCTCCTGCCAGTGTTCGACCGCCTGGTGCAGGCGAGCGTGGGCGATCAGGCGGAAGGTCTGGTTGGCGATCGCCGGCATCCCCATGTCGGAGACGCGCCGCACGCGGCTGCCGAACATCGTCGGGATCGTCTTCTCGAAGTCGTTGATGTAGGGGACCAGCGGGTTGACGACGACGATGAACTTCGCCCCCGCTTCGACCGCGATGTCGACGTTGGTGGTCGAGCGGATGCCGCCGTCGACCAGCTCCCGTCCCTTCAGCTCGACCGGCTTGTAGACGATCGGCAGCGCGGTCGAGCACTCGACCGCCTTCGAGATCGGCACGTCGCGCCAGCCCTCCTGGCCGAAGACGATGCGCTCGCAGGTGTCGAGATCGGTCGCGGTGAGATAGAGCTCGGGGTCGATCACCCGGAAGTCGTTGGAGCGACCGCCGTCGGTGAGCACATCGGCGACGTAGTCGCCGATGCCGCCGCCCGAGTAGAGGCCGGTCGGCAGGTTCTCGGCGAGCGCGATGCCGAGGTCGATCGCCGAGAGGTCTTTCAGCCGCAGCAGCGCCCGCGCCGCTTCGGCGCTGCGCAGCGGCAACGCCGCCGCTTTCCTGAGGAAGCCCATGTAGTTGACGCTGAGCATCTTGCCCAGCTCCAGGTCCTCCAGCTCGGACTCGACCTGGGTGTTGATCACCTGCATCATCTCGTCGGGGGTGATCCCGTTGGCCAGCATCGAGGCGACGAAGGAGCCGGCGCTGGTGCCGACGTAGACGTCGAAGCTGTTGACCGTGCTGTTGACGGCCAGCAGGTCGAGCGCCCGCAGGGCGCCGATCTCGTAGACCCCGCCGGTGAAGCCGCCGCCGCCGAGGACGAGAGCCGTCTTCGACGGCTTCTTCCGACGTCGAGTTCGACGCCTCGGTTTCGACTCGATGTCGACTACTTGGCCCACCGCGTAAGGAAGTATCCCGGATCTACCCGACGACGCCGCTACCTTGCGAGGCGCAGGTGTTCCTAGGGACGATGAGAAAGGTGCTGCTTTCGGCGCTCGCGATCTGCGTCGTCCTCCTCCTGGCCCTCTCCGGAACCGCCTCGGCGGCCTCTTCCTGCGCTCAGATGAAGGCCTGGCTGCGGGCCGGCGGCGGCTCGGCGAGCGGCCTCTTCGTCGAGAATGCCGAAACCGGGGAAGTCATCTGCGCGAGCGCCCCCACCACCCCGCGCCCGCTCGCCTCCAACACCAAGCTCTTCACCACCTCGGCGGCGCTGGCGAAGATCGGCCCCGAAACCCGTATCCCCACCAGGCTCCTCACCGACGGCACCGTCGACGCCGAAGGCGTCCTCCACGGCAGCCTCTACCTGCAGGGCGGCGGCGACCCGACCCTCGGCACGCCCGCCTTCTACGACAGCTACCTGGCCGGCCTCGGCACCAACATCTTCGCCTTCGTCCCGCAGCTGAAGAAGGCGGGGATCAGGCAGGTCACCGGCCGCCTCTATGGGGACGACACGATCTTCGACCGCAAACGCGGCGTCGCCGACTCGAACTACGCGACCAGCGTCTACATCGGCCCGCTCTCCGGCCTCGACTTCAACTCCGGCTTCGCCGGTGCCACCAGTTCCAGCCACTTCTCCTCCGACCCGGCGAAGCTGGCGACCCAGACGCTCGACAGGAGCATGCGCCGCCAGGGGATCAAGGTCGGTCCGACGATCGCCCTCGGCAAGACCCCGGCCGGCGCCAGGCAGGTGGCGGTGCTGCGCTCGGCCCCGCTCGATCAGATCGTCGACACCACCGACGTCTACTCGGACAACTTCTTCGCCGAGATGCTGGTGAAGCTGCTCGGGGCGCGGTTCGGGGGCGCCGGCACCACCGCCGCGGGGACGAAGGTGAGCGAAGAATTCGCCCGCAGCATGGGCTCCGAAATCCACCAGATCGACGGCTCCGGGCTCACCTACGGCAACGAAGCCTCGCCGCAGAACGTCGTCGACCTGCTGCTCGGCGTGCGCGCGAGCACGATCGGCGAAGACTTCATCGAAGACCTCTCACTGGCGGGCAAGGACGGCACGACCGCCGGGCGCATGAAGGGCACGCCCGCCTACGGCAACTGCCGGGTGAAGACCGGCACGCTGACCGGCGTCTCCAACCTCTCCGGGCTCTGCTTCGACAGGAGCGGCAAGACGATGGCGTTCTCGATCCTGATGGCGGGCGTCGGCAGCACCGAATTCGCCCACCTCGAGCAGGACCGCATCGCCGGCGCCGTCGCCGGCTACTGAGCGTCGGCCGGCGGCTCGGCGGCCGGGGCGTCGCCCGTGAGAAGCTCGCGCAGGCCGTCTTCGTCGAGCACCGCGGTGCCCAGGTCCTGGGCCTTGGTCAGCTTCGACCCGGGGCTCTCCCCCGCCACCACGTAGTCGGTCTTCTTCGAGACCGAGTTGACGACCTTGCCGCCGGCGGCCTTGACCAGGGACGCCGCCTCCTCGCGGGTCAGCTCCGGCAGGGTGCCGGTGAGGACGACGGTCTTGCCTTCCAGTGGCCCCCCTGCGACGCGCTGTTCGGAGGGATCCGATTCGAGGCGCAGCCCTTTCGCGCGGAGCTTCTCGACCAAGGCCCAGGTGGCGTCGTCGCCGAGGTTCTCGGCGATCTGCTCGGCCATGATCGGCCCCACCCCCTCGACCTCGACGATCGCCTCCGGGTCCGCCTCGTGGATCTTGTCGATCGAGCCGAAGTGGTCGGCGAGCGCCTCGGCGGTGACGTAGCCGACGCCGGGCAGACCGAGTGCGTAGAGGACCCGTTTGAACGGCCGCGAGCGTGACTCCTCGATCGCCGCGACCAGGTTGCGCGCCGAGGTCTCGCCGAAGCGGTCCACCTCGACCAGCCGTTCCTCCGTCAGGTCGTAGATGTCGCCGACGTCGGCGATCAGGCCCTGCTCGAGGAACACCGCGGCCTGCTTTTCGCCCAGCCCCTCGATGTCCATCGCGCCTTTGGAGACGAAGTGTTTGATGTGCTGCCAGGCCTGGCCGGGACAACCGCGCCGGTTCGGGCAGATCGTGAAGACCGCGTCCTCGGACTTCACCGTCGGCGTGCCGCAGCTAGGGCATCTCGTCGGCGGCTTCGGCTTGCGGGCGCTCTTGTTCTTGCGCGGCAGTTTCGGCGAGACGACCTGGGGGATCACGTCGCCGGCCCGCATCACGACCACCTCGTCGCCGTTGCGCACGTCCTTGCGGGCGAGATCCTCCTCGTTGTGGAGGGTCGCGGTGGAGACGGTGACGCCGCCGACGTGAACCGGCTCCAGCATCGCGAAGGGGACGAGGTGGCCGGTCCTCCCCACGTTCCACACCACTTTCACCATCGTCGTCGTCGCCGTGGTCGGCGGGAACTTCCAGGCGATCGCCCAGCGCGGCTCGCGCCCGACCACGCCGAGCTCGCGCCAGAGCGCCTTCTCGTCGACCTTGACGACGACGCCGTCGATCTCGTAGTCGAGCTGCTCGCGCCGGTCCTCCCACCAGTGGCAGCGCTCCACCACTTCCTCGACGCCGCGGTGGTGGGCGGTGCCAGGGTTGACCTTGAAGCCCTGCTCCTCGAGCCAGTGGACCTCGTCCATGTGGGTCGGCAGGTCGAGCCCCCGCACCGCGCCGATCCCGTAGATCCAGGTGGAGAGCGGCCGTTCGGCGGCGAGGGCCGGGTCGAGCTGGCGGATCGAGCCCGCCGCCGAGTTGCGCGGGTTGGCGAAGGTCGGTTCCTCGTTTTCGGCGCGGCGCTCGTTCAGCGCTTTGAAGGCGGCGATCGGCAGGTAGGCCTCGCCCCGCACTTCGATCAGCTCCGGTCCGCCCTTCAGCCGCAGCGGCACCGAGCCGATCGTGCGCAGGTTCTGGGTCACGTCCTCTCCGGTCCGCCCGTCGCCGCGGGTGGCGCCGCGGACCAGCACCCCGTCCTCGTAGGTGAGCGTGATCGCCAGGCCGTCGATCTTCGGCTCGGTCGTATAGCTGAACTGGGAGGCGGTGATGTCGAGCCGCTTCAGGTGGTTGGCGAGCCGCGTCTCCCAGGCGCGCAGCTCCTCCTCGTTGCGGGCGTTGCCGAGCGAGAGCATCGCCTCGTGGTGGGTGACCGGCTCGAAGCGCTCGAGCGGCGGCGCTCCGACCCGCTGGGTCGGCGAGTCGGCGGTGCGCAGCACCGGGAACTCGCGCTCCAGGTCGCGCAGCTCGTTCAGCAGCTCGTCGTAGACGTCGTCGCCGACCTCCGGTTCGTCGAGGACGTAGTAGAGGCGGTTGTGGCGGTCGAGCTCGGTGCGCAGCTCGGCGGCGCGGGCGGACGCGTCGGCGGGGACGCCCTCCGCGCTCATGCCGCGGGGGCCTGGGTGCCGAGGATCTCCTCCAGGCCCCAGCCGCGCAGCCGGTCGAGGCCGCCGTGGTCGGTGAGGTCGAAGTGGATCGGCGTGACCGCGATCCGCCCCGCCGCGATCGCGGAGAGGTCGGTCCCTTCCGTCTCCTCGTAGCCCGGCTTCCAGCCGTAGATCTCGTAGCGCCTGCGCCCGCTGGCGTCGGGCTCGTCGAGCAGCTTCAGCTCGTCGTTGTAGATCCGTTTGCCGAGCTTGGTCACCTCGACGCCGGTGACCTCCGTGCCCGGGAAGTTGACGTTGATCAGAGTCGCCTCCGGCATCGACTCGGTGCGCAGGCGCTCGACCAGGCGAGCGGAGAACTCGGCGGCCAGGGCGAACTCGAAGCGGCCGCTCACGTAGCCCATCCCGCCGCCCGCCGACTGCTGCGAGAGGGCGACCGCGGGGATACCGAGGACGATCCCCTCGAGCGCCGCCGCCACCGTGCCGGAGTAGGTGATGTCGTCGCCTAGGTTGGCGCCGTGGTTGATCCCGGAGACGATCAGGTCGGGCCGGCCGCCGCCGAGGCCGAGCTCGGCGAAGCGCACGCAGTCGACCGGGGTGCCGTCGGTCGCGTAGCCGACGTTGCCGTCTTCGAAGGTGACCTCCTCGACCGAGAGCGGCGAGCGGGTGGTGATGCTGCGCGCCGTCGCGCTGCGGTTCGAGTCGGGGGCGATGACGGTGAGCTCGATCCCCTCCATCTCGACCAGCTTGCGCCGCAGGGACTGCAGCCCCGGGGCCGCGATCCCGTCGTCGTTGGTCAGCAGGACACGCATATCTCCGATTCTAGGTCTCGGGGATACTGCCGCCGGTGACCACCGTGAGACTGGACATCGAATACGACGGCTCCGGCTTCCGCGGCTGGGCCCGCCAGCCGGGGCTGCGGACCGTCCAGGGCGTGCTCGAGGCCGCTCTCGCCCAGGTGCTGCGCGAGGAGATCGAGCTGACCGTCGCCGGCCGCACCGACACCGGCGTCCACGCGCTGGGACAGGTGGCGAGCTTCGAGACCGCCGCACCGCTGCCGCCCGACCCCGCCCGCAACCTGAACGGCGTGACCCCCGAGGACGTCGCCGTGCGCCGCGCCGAGGCGGTCGCCGCCGGCTTCGACGCCCGCCGTGACGCCCGCTCGCGCTCCTATCTCTACCGGCTGGCGAGGTCCCAGGCCGCGAGCCCCTTCGAGCGCGGACGAGCCCTCTGGTGGCCCCACCGGGTCGACCGCGAGGCCCTCGACGCCTGCGCCGCCGCCCTCTCCGGCACCCACGACTTCACCGCCTTCACCCCGACCCAGACCGACCACGTCCGCTTCGAGCGCGACATCCTCGCCGCGTCGTGGAGCGGCGAAGGAGAGATCTTGGCGTTCCGGATCACCGCCGACGCCTTCATGCGCAACATGGTCCGCGCCCTGGTCGGCACGATGCTGGAAGTAGCCTCAGAGAGGCGATCGGTGGAGAACTTCACGCAGCTCCTTACTGGAGCCCCAAGAAGCAGTGGCGGCGACACCGCCCCACCCCACGGTCTGTACTTGGAGTCGGTCGCCTACGACTGAGGCGCCAGCTTGACCAATACGTCCCTCGGGCGGGTGGCGCCGTAGGGAGCCCTTGTCCGAGGAAGCTTTAGCTACCGGAGGACAAGGGGGGTCCCCTGCGGCGACAGGACCCGCCCGCCGGAGCTCCTTCGTCAGACCAGCTCTAGGTAGACCATCTCGGTCGAGTCGCTGCGCCTCGGACCGAGCTTGACGATGCGCGTGTACCCCCCAGGTCGCTCGGAGTACCGCGGCCCCACCTCGTCGAACAGCTTGTGGACGATGAACTTGTCGTTGTGCAGCGCCGCCAGCGCCTGTCGGCGGGCGTGCAGATCGCCCCGTTTGGCCAGCGTGATCAGCTTCTCGACGTCGGGTTTGACCGCCTTGGCCTTCGCCTGGCTGGTTTCGATCCGCTCGTGCTCGATCAGCTGCTTGGACAGGTTCGAGAGCAGCGCTTTCCGTTCGGCGGAGTCACGGCTCAACTTGTTGCGCTTCTTCTGGTGCCGCACGTCTTACCTCCGTCGCTGCTCTCGTACCGGCCCTAGGTTAGTGCCGTTCAGTCCTGCTGGAGATCGAGGCCGCGGGCGTGCAGCGTCTCGATCACTTCCTCGATCGACTTCGAGCCGAAGTTCGGGATCGCGTTCAGTTCGGCGCGCGACTTGCGCACCAGGTCACCGACCGTCTGCACCCCCGCCCGCTTCAGGCAGTTGTAGGAGCGGACACCGAGTTCGAGCTCCTCGATCAGGATCTCGTCGAGGCCGTTGTTGGCCCCGGTGTCGCCGGCCCCGTTCGAGCCGAGCCCGTCGCTGGGCAGCGGCGGCAGCGCCTCGCGCGCGGTCAGTTCCTCGACCCGGTCGGCGTCGGTGAAGATCGCCAGGCTCTTGATCAGGATCTCGGAGGCCTCGCGGAGCGCCGCGCCCGGCTCGATCGAGCCGTCGGTCTCGAGGTCGAGCTCCAGTTTGTCGAAGTCGGTCCGCTGCCCGACGCGGGCGCCGGAGACGGCGTAGGACGCGCGGCGAATCGGCGAGAAGATCGAGTCGATCGGGATCACGCCGATCGGCTGCTCGTCCGACTTGTTCTCTTCGGCGGGCGAGTAGCCGCGGCCGCGGCCGATCGTCAGGTAGACCTCGAGTTTGGTTTTTTTCTCGAGCGTCGCGATCGGCGCCTCGGGGTTGAGGATCTCGACGCCGGAGGGAAGGTCGATGTCCTTCGCCTTGACCTCGCCGGGGCCGGTCGCCACCAGCGGCGCCTCGACCTCGTCGGCATCGGTGTGCATACGGACGACGAGGTCCTTCAGGTTGAGGACGATGTCGGTGACGTCCTCTTTCACGCCGGGGACGGTCGAGAACTCGTGCGCGACACCCTCGATGCGGACGCTGGTGATCGCGGCGCCGCCCAGCGAGGAGAGCAGGACGCGCCGTAGGCTGTTGCCGAAGGTGTAGCCGAAGCCCTTGTCGAGCGGCTCGATCGTGAAGCTGCCGCGGCGGTCATCGACTTTCTCGGCCGTGATTCTGGGGACCTGGAAATCAGTGGTCATGAGTTCCTTGCGTTGCTTATTTTCTGAATTGCGTCTGGTCCGGACTACTTGGAGTACAGCTCGACGATCAGCTGCTCCTGGACCGGCGCCGAGATCTCGGAGCGCTCGGGATAGCGCAGGACCTTGGCGGTCAGTGCGTCGTGGTCGGCCTGAAGCCAGGCCGGCACGGTCGAAACCAGTTCGGTGGCGCGGCGGACGGTGTCCGTGGCGCCGGAGCCGGCTTTGATCGAGATGATGTCTTCGGGACGCACCTGGTAAGAGGGGATGTCGACGCGGCGGCCGTTGACCAGCCAGTGGCCATGGTTGATCAGCTGGCGGGCCTGGCGGCGTGAGGCGGCGAAGCCGAGCCGCACGAGCACGTTGTCGAGCCGGGACTCGAGCAGCCGCAGCAGGTTCTCGCCGGTGACGCCGTCCTGGCGCGAGGCGTGTTCGTAGTAGGAGCGGAACTGTTTCTCCAGCACCTGGTAGTAGCGGCGCGCCTTCTGCTTCTCGCGCAGCTGCAGGCGGTACTCGCTCTGCCGCAGGCGGCCACGGCCATGCTCGCCGGGTGGGTAGGAGCGACGCTCGACGCCGCACTTGTCGGTGAAGCAGCGCTCACCCTTGAGGAAGAGCTTCTGGCCCTCGCGCCGGCACTGCTTGCACTGCGGGGAGGTGTCGCGGGCCACTAGACGCGCCTCCGCTTCTTCGGCCGGCAGCCGTTGTGGGCCTGCGGGCTGACGTCCTTGACCGTGGTCACGTCGAGGCCGGCGGCCTGCAGCGAGCGGATCGCGGTCTCACGGCCGGAGCCGGCGCCCTTGGCGAACACTTCGACCCGCTCGAGCCCGTGTTCCATGCCTTTTTTGGCGGCGGCGTCGGCGGTCACCTGCGCGGCGAAAGGCGTCGACTTGCGCGAGCCTTTGAAACCGGCGGACCCGGCCGACTCCCAGGCGATGACGTTGCCGTCGGTGTCGGTGAGCGTGACGATCGTGTTGTTGAACGAAGTCTTGATGTGCGCCTGGCCGTAGGTGACGTTCTTTTTCACCCGGCGACGAGCGCGCCCTTTGGCGGATTTTTTCTCGGCCACTCTTCTCTCCTACCTGGGTTTCTTCTTGCCGGCGATGCTCAGCCGCCGGGGGCCCTTGCGGCCACGCGCGTTGGTCTTGGTCCGCTGACCGCGGACCGGCAGGCCGCGGCGATGACGCAGGCCGCGATAGGAGCCGATCTCCATCAGCCGTTTGACGTTCTGCGAACGCTCACGTCGCAGGTCGCCCTCGACCTCGCGGCCCTCGACCGCGTCGCGCAGCTTGATCGTCTCTTCCTCGGTCAGGTCTTTGCCCTGGATGCCCGGGTCGATCCCGGTCTCCTGGAGGATCTTCAGCGCGGTCGAGTGACCGATCCCGAAGATGTAGGTGAGCCCGATCTCGATCCGCTTGTTGTCGGGGATGTTGACGCCCGCGATCCGTGCCATCTGGCTAGCCCTGACGCTGCTTGTGTCGCGGGTTTTGGCAGATGACGAGGACCGCCCCGTTACGGCGGATCACCTTGCACTTCTCGCACATCGGCTTGACGGAAGCTCGAACCTTCATCGCTCCGGTTTCTCTCTCGAATACAGGACTCCCGCGCGCCCCATGAGTCGGACGGCAGGGTGATACGTGGCCCTCAGGGCCGACCAGGAAAGATAGCAGGGGACGGACGGCAGCCGCAAGCGGGCGGCCCTGGCAAGATCTGCCGCGTGGATCAGGATACCTTCGCCGCGGTCGACGCCTTCGTCGGGCAGACCTTGTTCGCCGAAGACGACCCGGCCCTGGCAGCCGCGCAGGCCGATGCCGACGCCGCCGGTCTCCCCCAGATCCAGGTCACAGCGCCGCAGGCGCGGCTGCTGGCGATCCTCTGCCGCTCGATCGGCGCCCGCCGCATCCTCGAGTTCGGCACGCTCGGCGGCTACAGCACGATCGTGATGGCACGGGCCCTGCCCGAGGACGGGATGCTGACCACGCTCGAGTATGACCCCCATCACGCCGAGGTCGCCTGGGCGAGCATCGAGCGCGCCGGGCTCGCCGACAAGGTCGACCTGCGGGTCGGCGCGGCGCTCGACACCTTGCCCGAACTCGCCTCCGAGGGCTGCGGTCCCTTCGACTTCGTCTTCATCGACGCCGACAAGGCCAACACGCCGAACTACTTCTCCTGGTCGCTCGAGCGCACCCGCCCCGGCGGGCTGATCTTCGCCGACAACGTGATCCGCGGCGGCGGCATCGTCGACCCCGACGGCGACGCCGACTCCGCCGCCCAACGCACCTTCCACGAGCAGCTCGCCGCCGAGCCCCGCGTCACCGCGACGACGATCCAGACCGTCGGCGCCAAGGGCTACGACGGCTTCACCCTCGCCCTCGTCAACCCCTGACCCCCGGCGGTGCGTTCGCAGTTAGTTCCGCTATCCGATCCTTACTGCGAACGCACCGCCGGGTGTCAGGGGCTACTCGTCTTCGTGCCAGGGGGTGAGGATGCGGGGGCCGTCGGGGGTGACGGCGACGGTGAACTCGAAGTGGGCGGCGAGGCTGCCGTCCTCGGAGAAGACCGACCAGCCGTCGTCGCCCATCCGCACCAGCGGGCCGCCGGCGTTGACCATCGGCTCGATCGCCAGCACCGTGCCCTCCTCGAGCTCCGGCCCGCGGCCCGGCTCGCCGAAGTTCGGCACCTGCGGCTCCTCATGCATGTCGCGGCCGATCCCGTGGCCGACCAGGGTGCGGATCACGGAGAGGCCGCTCGACTCGACCGAGCCCTGGATCGCGGCCGAGACATCGCCGAGGTGGTTGCCGGGGACCATCTGTTCGATCCCGGCGAAGAGCGAGCTCCGCGTCACCTCGAGCAGCCGCTTGGCCTCGGTCGAGATCGGGCCGATCGGCACCGTCACCGCGGCGTCGGCGACCCAGCCGTCCTTGGTCACGCCGACGTCGATCGAGAGCACGTCGCCGCGCTTGCATTCGTAGCCGTCGGGGATGCCGTGGACGACCATCGAGTTGGGCGAGGCGCAGATCGAGCCGGGGAAGCCGCGGTACCCCTTGAACGAGGGCACGGCGCCCTGCGAGCGGATGAACTTCTCCGCCGTCTCGTCCAGTTCGAGGGTCGTGATCCCCGGCCGCGCCTTCGATTTGAGCATCTTCAGCGTGCGCACGAGGATGTCGCCGGCGGCCGCCATCTGGTCGACCTGCTCGGGGGTCTTGCGGATGATCATCTGCTGAACGTTAGAGGGCAGCAAGACCCTACGAGCGCAGTGCGGTGAGGATGTCGCGTAGATCCTCGGTCACCTCGGCGGGCGTCCGCTCCCCATCGACCCGCTGCAGCACATCGGTGCTTTCGTAGTAGGAGATCAACGGCGCGGTCTTCTCGTGGTAGGTGTCGAGCCGCTTGCGGATCACCTCGGGTTTGTCGTCGTCGCGCACGATCAACGGGGAGCCGTCGACGTCGCAGACCCCCTCGACCTTGGGCGGGTTGAACTCGACGTGGTAGACGTGGCCCTCGGCCTCGCAGGTGCGGCGGCCGCCGAGCCGACGCACGACCTCCTCGTCGGAGACGTCGATCAGGAGCACCGCCGTGACCGCCCGCCCCAGCTCGCCGAGCTTCGCGTCGAGCGCCTCGGCCTGCGGTGTGGTCCGCGGGAAGCCGTCGAGGATGAAGCCGTCGCGGGCCTCCTCGGAGTCGATCCGCTCGGCGATCACCCCGACGATCACCTCGTCGGGCACGAGGTCGCCGCGATCCATGTACTCCTTGGCGCTCTTCCCCAACTCGGTCTCGTCGCGGACCGCGCCGCGGAGGATGTCGCCGGTCGCGTAGTACGGCAGGCGCAGATCGGAGTTGAGGCGCTCGCCCTGGGTCCCCTTACCGGAGCCGGGCGGGCCGAGCAGGACAAGGTTCAGCTCAGGCATCGGGGAAGCCTATTTAAATCCTCGGAATGGCGCCTATCGGGCGTGTAAGGGGACGAACTTCGGGGTTGGCGAGGGAGCGGGTCCTGACCCCCTCCTCTCTCAAACTCGGGCGAGATCGGGAGCGGACGAGCGAGGTGCGCCGGGAGCCCTCGTTACAAGCCGTTCGGAGGGGGTCAGGACCCACTCCTACCGGCGTGCTCAGTTATTTGAGGAAGCCCTCGTAGTTGCGCATCATGAGCTGAGCCTCCAGCTGCTTGACCGTATCCAACGCTACGCCGATGACGATCAGGATCGAGGTGCCGCCGAAGTAGAAGTTGGCCGAGGTCTGGCTGATCAGGATCGTCGGCAGCGCCGCCACCGCGCCCAGGTAGAGGGCGCCGGGGAAGGTCAGCCTGGAGAGGATGCGGTCCAGGTATTCGGCGGTAGGTCGCCCGGGACGCACGCCGGGGATGAAGCCGCCGTAGCGTTTGAGGTTGTCCGCCTGGTCGACCGGGTTGAAGGTGACCGCGGTGTAGAAGTAGGTGAAGATGATGATGAAGAAGATCTCGCCGATCACGTAGGGCACGCTGTTCGGGCTGAAGAATTCGGCGAAGTCGAGCGCCGCCGGGGTGTTGATCAGCTGCCCGATCGTCGGCGGGAAGGCCATGATCGAGGCGGCGAAGATGACCGGGATGACGCCCGCCATGTTGACCCGCAGCGGCAGGTAGGTCGAGCCGCCCGAGGTCATTTTGCGCCCGACCATCCGTTTCGCGTACTGGACCGGGATGCGGCGCTGGCCCTCCTGGACGAAGACGATCGCGACGATCACGGCGAGCGCGATGAACGGCATCATCACGACGAAGACCTGATCGGGGTTGTTCCACCATTTGGTGATCCCGCTCGGGATCGAGGAGGCGATCGAGGCGAAGATCATCAGCGAGATGCCGTTGCCGATCCCGCGCTGCGTGATCAGCTCCCCCAGCCACATCAGCAGCGTGCAGCCCGCGGTCAGGCAGATCACGATCAGCATCACCTTCGGGAAAGTGAGCGTGCCGACCACACTCTGGCCGCCCGATTCGTTGCCGAGAGAGCGGAAGAGGAAGACGTAGCCGATACTCTCGAAGAAGGCCAGTCCGACGGTCAGATAGCGGGTGTATTGGGTGATCTTCTGCTGCCCGACCTCACCTTCTTTGGAGAGGCGCTCGAGCGACGGCAGGACGACGGTCAGCAGCTGCAGGATGATCGAGGCCGTGATGTAGGGCATGATCCCCAGCGCGAAGAGCGACAATCGCGAGAGGCTGCCTCCCGAGAACGTGTTGAGGAAGTTGAGGATGTTGCCGCCGCCGAAGCTGCCCGAGATGTTCTTGACCGCGTCGACGTTCACACCCGGCGCCGGGATATAGGCACCAAGGCGGTATAGAGCGAGCATCGCCGCGGTGAAGGCGAGTTTCTTCCTGATGTCCGCAACGCCGAAAGCGTTGAGAATCGTCCTGAGCATTACGGCTCCAGAGTGTGACAGGAACCGCCGGCGGCCTCGATCTTCTCCTGGGCCGCCTTGCTGAAGGCGTGTGCACGGACCGTCAATTTGGTCGAGAGCTCGCCGCGGGCGAGGATCTTGACCGGGTCGGTGCGGGTCGCGAGACCCTTGGCCTTCAGCGTCTCAGGGGTCACCTCGTCGCCCGCCGAGAAACGAGCCTCGAGGTCCGCGAGGTTGACCGGCTGCGTCTTGGTGCGGAAGTTCTCGAAGGGCATCGACTTCTTCATGTGCGGACCGCGCAGCTTTCGCATCCGCATGTGGATCGGGTTCTGCCCGCCCTCGTAGCCGGCCTTTTCCTTGGCGCCCGAGCGCGAGCCGGCGCCCTTGTGGCCGCGGCCGGAGGTCTTGCCCATGCCACTGCCCTCGCCCCGACCGACGCGCTTGCGGCGGTGGGTCGAGCCCGGCTTCGGCTTCAGGTTGTGAAGACCGATCTCCTCGGCTCGGGAGTCGTCTTTCTTGGCTTTGGCATCCGCCATCAGCCGCTCACCTCGACCAGGTGCGAGACGACGCGCAGCTGCCCCTGCAGCTGCGGCGAGTCCTCACGCTCCACGGATTTCCCGATCCGCCCCAGCCCGAGCGCCTGCAGCGTCGCTTTCTGCTTCGGGTTGGTCCCGTTCGGCGACTTCACCTGCGAAATCTTGACGCTCACGAAGCATCACCCTCACCCGAGGCGTCAGCCGGCGCCTCCTCGGTCGCGACCGAACCCTCGCCGTCAGCCGGCGCGACATCGTCCGCGGGTGGCGCGGTAGGGGGAACCCCCCCTGAGGAAGCTTCAGCTACCGGAAGGGGGGGTGGGTCCCCTGCCGCGACAGGACCCGCGGTCGGAGCACCTCCGTCCGCGTCCAGGTGCTCCTCGGTCCCTTGCCCGTTGGACCCATCAAGCCCGAGCACCTGCGTGACGGTGAGCCCCCGCAGCTCGGCGACCTCCTCCGGCCGCCGCAGCCGGATCAGCCCATCCATCGTCGCCTTCACCAGGTTGATCGGGTTCTGCGTGCCGATCGACTTGGTCAGCACGTCGCGCACCCCGCCGAGCTCGAGCACGGCGCGAACGCCGCCGCCGGCGATGACGCCGGTACCGGGGCTGGCCGGGCGCAGCACGACGTGGCCGGCGCCATAGCGGCCGATGATCCGGTGGGTGATCGTCTGGCCGTATTTGGGCACGCGGATCAAGTTCTTGCGGGCGTCCTCGACGCCCTTCTGGATCGCCAGCGGCACCTCGCGCGCCTTGCCGTAGCCGATCCCGACCACGCCTTCTTCGTCGCCGACGGCGACCAGCGCGGTGAAGGAGAAGCGGCGACCGCCCTTGACCACCTTGGCGACGCGATTGATCTCGATCACGCGCTCCTGGAGGTCGAGGCCGCGCGGGCTGACCGTCTCGATGTTGTTCATGTCCATGCCCTTCATGAGCAGCGGACCACCGTAGCGGAAGTTCCGAGGGTGCGGTCCATCAGAACTGCAGCCCCCCCTCGCGAGCGCCTTCGGCGAGCGCCTTGACGCGGCCGTGGTACTGGTAACCGCCGCGGTCGAAGACGCAGGTCTCGACCCCCGCCGCCTTCGCCCGCTCGGCGAGCAGTTCGCCGGCGCGCTTGGCCTGGTCGGTCGCGGTCAGCGCCTTCAGCTCCGGCTCGATCCAGTTGACCGCGGCCACGGTGTGGCCGGCGCGGTCGTCGATCAGCTGGGCGAAGACGCCCTTGTTCGAGCGGTACACCGAGAGCCGCGGGCGCTCGGCGGTGCCGGTGACCCGGGCACGGACGCGGCGGCGGCGGCGCAGGCGGCGCTGCTCGGAAGTCTGGACCGTCATGCGCGCTTACCCACCTTTCGCAGGACCTGCTCGTCGCGGTAGCGGATGCCCTTGCCCTTGTAGGGCTCCGGCGGGCGCCGCTTGCGGATGTCCGCCGCGACCTGGCCGACGAGCTGCTTGTCGATGCCGCGGATGATGATCTCGGTCGGCTGCGGCACCTCGAATTCGATCCCCTCCGGCGCCTCGATCGAGACCGGGTGGGAGAAGCCGAGCGCCAGCTCCAGGTTCTTGCCTTTCAGCGCCGCGCGGTAGCCGACGCCCTGGATCTCAAGCCGCTTCTCGAAGCCGTCGGTGACGCCCTCGACCATGTTCGCGATCAGGCTGCGGGTGAGGCCGTGCAGGGCGCGGTGCTCGCCGCGGTCGGTCGGTCGGGCGACGAGGATCGCGCCGTCCTCCTGGGACACGGTCATGTCCTGGGAATAGGTCTGCGTGAGCTCGCCCTTCGGGCCCTTCACGTCGATCGTCCCGGGGGCGATCGTCACCGTGACGGCGTCGGGGACAGCTACAGGTTTTCTTCCGATTCGGCTCATCTCAAACTGATCCTGTTGGTAATCCGGGGCTGCTACCAGACGTAGGCGACTACCTCGCCGCCGACGCCCTTCTGACGCGCTTCGTGGCCGGTCATCACGCCGGCCGAGGTGCTGACGATCGCGGTCCCGGTACCGCCCTGGACCCGCGGCACGCTCTTGTGGTCGACGTACCGACGGCGCCCGGGCCGGGACACCCGTTCGATCCCCAGGATGACAGGACGACGATCCTCGGTGTACTTCAGCGTCACCTCGATCGACTCGCCGACGCGGGCGGGCTTCTTGTGGAAGTCGGTGATGTAGCCCTGCTCCTTGAGGATGCGCGAGAGCTCCATCTTCTGGGTCGAGGCAGGGATGGTCACGTCGTCGTGGCCGGCGCGGATCGCGTTGCGGATCCGGGTCAGGTAATCGGCGATCGGGTCGGTGTGCATCGCTACCAGCTCGACTTGGTCATGCCGGGGACGTAGCCCTCGTGGGCGGCCTCGCGCAGGCAGATCCGGCAGAGGCCGAACTTGCGGTAGTAGGCGCGCGGGCGACCGCAGCGACGGCAGCGGTTGTACTCCCGGCTCTTGTACTTGGCTTTGCGGCCCTGGCGGACCTTCTGGGAAGTCTTGGCCATCTTGCTTCTAGCTCTCCTCGGCGGCGCTCTCGCCGCCCTCGTCCGCGCTCTCGCCCTCAGTGCCCTCGTCCTCGGTCTCGGGCTTGGCGTACGCCTCTGGGTTCTCCTCTTTCAGTTCCTCGAGGGCGGCCTGCTCGGTCTCGGCCTTCAGGCGCGCCTCCTCCTTTTCACGCTCTTCCTCGGCTGCCCTTTCCTCGGCTTCGCGCTCGGCCTGGCCAGGGCGGCCCCCCTGGGCGAACGGCATGCCCAATGCGAGCAGCAGCTCGAAGGCCTCGAGGTCGGTCTTCGCCGAGGTCGTCATCGTCACGTCGAGGCCGCGCACGATGTCGACCGAGTCGTAGTCGATTTCAGGGAAGATCAGCTGCTCTTTGATGCCCATCGAGTAGTTGCCGCGACCGTCGAAGCTGCGCGGATTCAGGCCGCGGAAATCACGGATGCGCGGCACCGCGATCGAGGTGAGGCGGTCGAGGAACTCCCACATGCGGGCGCGGCGCAGCGTCACCGAGACACCGACCGGCATGCCCTCGCGCAGTTTGAAGGAGGCGATCGACTTGCGGGCGCGGCGCACATTCGGATGCTGGCCGGCGATCGTCGCCAGCTGTTCGGTGGCGAGTTCGAAGGAGCGGTTGTCCTGTTTCTCCTTGCCGAGGCCCATGTTCAAGGTGATCTTCAGCAGGTGCGGCGCCTCCATCGGCGTCGTGTAGCCGAACTTGGCGGTCAGCGCCGGCAGCACCTCGTTCTCGTATTTCTCGCGCAGGCGCGGCGGCGGAGCCACCTGCGACGTCGGGGTCACGGTCCCGGCCTCCATCAGTCGACCTCCGTCCCCGAGCGACGCGCGACGCGAACGCGCTTGCCGTCCTCGCCGCGGCGGACGCCGAGGCGGGTGCCTTTGTTGCCTTTCGGATCCAGCAGCATCACGTTGCTGACGTGGATCGGCCCCTCCTTCTCGATGATCCCGCCGGGGTTGGCGGTGGTCATGTCGCCGGCCGAGCGCGGGCGCTCGTGGCGCTTGATGATGTTCAGGCCCTCGACGTAGACACGGCGCTTCTTCGGCTCGGTGCGCAGCACTTTGCCGGTCTTGCCGCGGTCCTTGCCGCTGATCACGACCACCTGGTCGTCGGTCTTGATGCGCATCGTCTTCGCCATCAGAGGACCTCGGGCGCCAAGGAGATGATTTTCATGAAGTTGCGGTCGCGAAGTTCGCGCGCGACGGGGCCGAAGATGCGGGTGCCCCGCGGGTTGTTGTTCGCCGGGTCGATCAGCACCGCGGCGTTCTCGTCGAAGGAGATGTAGGTGCCGTCGGGCCTGCCGAGCGGCTTCTTCGTCCGCACGACGACGGCCTGCACGACCTCGCCCTTGCGGACGCCGCCCTGCGGGCTGGCCGATTTGACGGTCGCGGTGATCACGTCGCCGACCGAGGCGTAGCGGCGGTGCGAGCCGCCTTTGACGCGGATGCAGAGCAGTTCGCGGGCACCGGAGTTGTCGGCGACCTTGAGGCGGGACTCTTGCTGGATCATCTCCCCTACCTCGCCTTCTCTACGACGTCGATCAGACGCCAGCGCTTGGTCTTCGACAGCGGGCGGGTCTCGATGATCCGGACCACGTCGCCCTCGCCGGCCTCGTTGCGCTCGTCGTGAGCGTGGAGGGTGCGGGAACGGCGGACGATCTTCTCGTAGGTCGGGTGACGGCGGGCGATGTCGATGCGGACCGTGATCGACTTGTCGCCCTTGTCGGAGACGACGATGCCCTGCCGCACCTTGGCGGCGACCGACTCGCGCTCGGCGGCCGGGGTGCCGGTGCCGGCTTTGTGGGAGGCCTTCAGCGCAGCCCGTTCCTTGCGCCGTTCGGCCGCCTTCGCCTTGCGGCGCTCGGCACGGGCGGCGGCCCGCTCCTCGGGACTCTGCTGCGGACCGGCCTCGTGCGCCTCGCGCGAGCGGAGCAGGCGACGCCGCTCCTTCCAGGGAAGGTCGGCGAGCGGATCGGACTCCGCCGGCGCCTCTTCGGCGGCGGGCGCAGCGGCCTCCTCGACGGGCGCGTCGACCTCGGGCGCGGCCTCCTCGACGGCAGCCTCGGGCGCGGCCTCGACGGCCTCGTCCTGCGTCTCTTCGGTTTTCTCGTTCGTCTCGTCGCTACTCATTACGCTCGCGTCTCTTTCTCCACATCGATACCGCGCTGGCGGGCCACGGTGATCAGCCTCGCCACATCACGTTTTGCCTGACCGAGGCGGGCGGTGTTCTCGAGCTCGCCGGTGGCGTGCCGGAAGCGGAGGTTGAAGGCCTCTTCCTTGGCGTCGATCAGTTTCGCCACCAGCTCGTCGTCTTTCAGATTGTGCACCTCGGCGGACTTCACTGCTCCGCCCCCTCGCGTTTGACGAATTTCGTCTTCACCGGAAGCTTGTGCCCGGCGAGGCGCAGCGCTTCGCGCGCCAGGTCCTCGGGGACGCCCGCCAGCTCGAACATGACCTTGCCCGGCTTGACCACGGCGACCCAGCCCTCGGGGTTGCCCTTGCCGGAGCCCATACGCGTCTCGGCGGGCTTCTTCGTGTAGGGCTTGTCGGGGAAGACGTTGATCCAGACCTTCCCGCCACGTTTGATCTTGCGGGTCATCGCCACACGGGCGGCCTCGATCTGGCGGTTGGTGATCCAGCCGCGCTCCATCGCCTTGATGCCGTACTCGCCGAAGGCGACGGTGCTGCCGCCCTTGGTGTCGCCGCGCATCCGGCCACGAAACTGTTTGCGGTGCTTGACCCGCTTCGGCATCAACATCAGCGACCACCTCCACCGCGCGGACCGCGACCACCGTCGCCGCCCCTGTTGCCGCCGGGACCACCGGGACCGCGTCCGCCGGGTCCACGGCCGCCGTCGCGACCACCGCGACCACCGCCGGGTCCACGGCCGCCGCCACCGGGGCCGCGTCCGCCACGGTCGCCGCGCGGGCCGCGATCGCGGTCGCGATCACGACCGCCGGCGGGACGTCCGGCGGGGGCCTCATCGGCGGAGACCAGGTCCGAGCGGAAGCCCTCGGGCATGACCTCGCCCTTGTTGATCCAGCATTTGACGCCGATCCGGCCGGTCGTCGTGCGGGCCTCGAAGAAGCCGTAGTCGATGTCGGCGCGCAGCGTGTGCAACGGCACGCGACCGTCCGAGTAGCTTTCGGTCCGCGCCATCTCGGCACCGCCGAGGCGGCCGGAGACCTGAACCTTCACGCCTTTGGCGCCGGAGCGCATCGCCGAGGTCAGCGCGCGTTTCATCGCGCGGCGGAAGGCGACCCGGTTCTGCAGCTGCTCGGCGATCGACTGGGCGACCAGTTTGGCGTCGAGCTCGGGCCGTTTGACCTCGCGGATGTTCACTTTCACCGGGCTGCCGGTGAGCTTGTGCAGCTCTTTGCGAAGCGCGTCGACTTCGGAGCCCGATTTGCCGATCACGATGCCCGGACGGGCGGTGTGGATGTCGACGGCGACCTCGCCGCGGCGCTCGATCGTGATGTTCGAGAGGCCGGCGTGGGCAAGCTTGTTTTCGATGTGGTCCCGGATCGCCAGGTCTTCCTGGAGGACGTCGGCGAAGTTTTTCTCCTCGAACCAGTTCGACTTCCAGTCGTGGATGTAGCCGACGCGGAAACCCTCGGGGTGGATCTTCTGTCCCATGTTCTGCTCTGCTCGTTCCTAGTCGTCTTCGACGGGGGTCAGCGCCACGGCGATGTGGCTGGTTCGCTTGTTGATCGGGGTCGCCCGGCCGAGCGCCCGAGGGCGATAGCGGCGCAGGGTCGGACCTTCGTCCACCGTGATCGAGGAGATCTTCATCTCGTCGCCGACCAGGTCGTGGTTGTTCTCGGCGTTCGCCGCGGCCGAGTCGATCAGCTTGTGGATGTCGCGGGCGGCGCCGCGGGGCGAGAAGGCGAGCAGCGCGCGAGCCTGCTCGATATGCAGGCCGCGGACCTGGTCGGCGACCAGGCGCGCCTTGCGCGGCGCGACGCGCACGTACTTGGCGCTGGCGCGGACGACAGGCAGCTCTTCCGGGGCGCGCGGCGCGCGCTTCGCCGGTTTCTCCTCGGTTTTTTTGCCGCGGACGCGACGACGCGGTTTTTTCTCCGCCTTCTCGTCTTTGCCGGCTTTGGCCGGTTTGTCGGCTTTGGGCGCAGCTTTTTTCGCCTCTTTTTTGGCCGGTTTCCCTTTCGGGTCCTTGGCCTCTTTCGAGTCTTTTTTCGCCGCCGGTTTTTTCTCGGCAGCCGCCGCTTTTTTCTCGGCTTTCGGTTTCGACTCTTTTTTGGCAGGCGCTTTTTTGGCCGGTTTTTTTGCGGCTTTGGCCTCGGCGGCTTTCGACTCTTTCGCCTCGGTTTTCTCTTTTTTGTCTTTCTCGTCTGCCATCAGTTTCAGTCCGTGTACATGCCTAGCCGAAGGCTCGCGTGCGCGACGCCCCCAGCCCACGCCAGCTGTTCCTTTTGCGCCTCATAGGCGCAAAAGGAACAGCTGGACGGAGGTGGGGCTTGCAGAGGGTGAACATTTAGTCGCGACCACCGTGTGAGCGGAAGGTGCGGGTCGGCGCGAACTCGCCGAGCTTGTGGCCGACCATCGACTCGGAGATGAAGACCGGCACGTGTTTTTTGCCGTCGTGGACGGCGATCGTGTGGCCGACCATCTCCGGGTAGATCGTCGAAGCGCGCGACCAGGTTTTGAACATCTGTTTTTTGCCGGCCTCGTTCATCGCGTTGATCTTCGCGAGCAGCCGGTCTTCGGCCCACGGGCCCTTTTTCGTCGAGCGCCCCATCAGCGTCCGCCCTTCTTCTTGCCACGACGACGGCCGCGGACGATGTAACGGTCGGACTGCTTGCCCTTCTTGCGGGTCCGGTAGCCGAGCGTCGGCTTGCCCCACGGGGTGACCGGATGGCCACCCGGGGTGTGATGAGCCTCGCCGCCGCCGTGCGGGTGGTCGACCGGGTTCATCGCGACGCCGCGGCTCTGCGGGCGCTTGCCCTTGTGGCGGCTGCGACCGGCCTTGCCGACCTTCATGTTCTGGTGCTCGGCGTTGGAGAGCACCCCGATCGAGCCGCGGCACTCGGCGCGGACCATCCGCATCTCGGTGCTGGGCAGGCGCAGGGTGACCATCTCGCCCTCCTTCGCCACCAGCTGGATCGCGGTGCCGGCAGAGCGGCCGAGCTTGCCGCCCTGGCCGGGGATCAGCTCGACGTTATGGACGATCGTGCCGGTCGGCATCTGGCCGAGCGCCATCGCGTGGCCCGGTTTGATGTCGGCCTCGGGGCCCGATTTCACCGTGTCCCCCACTTTCAGCGCCGCCGGGGCGAGGATGTAGTCCTTGTACCCGTCGGCGTAGTGGAGCAGGGCGATGTAGCACGACCGGTTGGGGTCGTACTCGATCGTCGCAACCTTGGCGGGCACGCCGTCCTTAAGCCGCTTGAAGTCGATCTTGCGGTAACGCCGCTTGGCGCCGCCGCCGCGGTGGCGGGAGGTGACGCGGCCGTTCGAGTTGCGGCCGCCGGACTTTTTCAGGCCTTCGGTCAGCTTCCGTTCGGGCGAGCTCGCGGTCACCTGCTCACGCAGCGGATAGGTCGCGAAGCGGCGGCCCGGACTGGTCGGTTTCGTCTTGCGGTTCGGCATCTCTCAGTCTCTCCTAGGCGGTCTGTCCGCCTTCGAACAACTCGATCCGCTCGCCCGGCGCGAGCTGCACGACGGCCTTCTTCCAGGCGCGGGTGCGCCCTTTGGTGAGGCCGCGACGCTTCGGCTTGGCGCGCACCTTGGCGGTGCGCACCGCGGCCACGTCGACGCCGAAGACCTCTTCGACCGCCTGCGCGATCTGGGTCTTGTGGGCGCGGTCGTCGACCCGGAAGGTGTACTTGCCCTCGGCGATCAGCGCGTAGCTCTTCTCCGAGATCACCGGACGGATGAGGATCGTGCGGGCGTCCATCAGGCGACCGCCTCCTTGGCCTTGTCGGTGAGCCGCTCCTCAAGCGCCGCCAGTGCCGTCTCGGAGACGACCAGCGAGGCGGCGCCGATCACGTCGGCGACGCCGGCGGCGCCGACCTCGACCACCGTGGTGCGGGGGATGTTGCGGAAGCTCTTCATCGCGCCGGTCTCCTCGGCGGTGAGGACGACGAGGGTCGGGCTCTTGGCGCCCCATTTGGCGAGGGCCTGGGCTGCCGATTTCGTCGAGGGCGTGTCGAAGCCAGAGGCGTCGAGGACCGCGATCGAGCCGCGCTCGGCGTGCACCGAGAGGGCCGAGCGCATCGCGCGGCGGCGGGCTTTGCGGTTCACCTTGACCGTGTAGTGGCGCGGCTTCGGGCCGAAGGCGACGCCGCCACCGAAGCGGTTCGGCACGCCGAGCGAGCCGGCGCGGGCGCGGCCGGTGCCCTTCTGGCGCCAGGCCTTGGCGGTGGTGAAGGCGACCTCGCCGCGGGTCAGGGTCGAGGCGGTGCCACGGCGCCGCGAGGCGAGGTCGGCGCGCGCCGACTCGTGCACCAGCGACTGGTGGAACGGCTCCGCGAAGACCGTGTCGGAGAGGTCGGCTTTGGTCGTCTTGCCGAGGACGGGCGCTTTAGCCATCGGTCCTCACCTCGACGATCGAGTTCTTCGCCCCGGGGACGGAGCCTTTGATCAGCAGCAGGTTGCGCTCGGCGTCGATCGACGCGACTTCGAGCCCGCGCTGGGTGCGGCGCTTGTTGCCCATCTGCCCCGGCATCCGCATCCCTTTGAAGACGCGGGCGGGGAAGGCGCTGGCGCCGATCGAGCCCGGGGCGCGGACGTTGTGGGAGCCGTGGGTCACCGGGCCGCGGCTGAAGTTGTGGCGCTTGATCCCGCCCTGGAAGCCCTTGCCGATCGTGATCCCGGCGACTTTCACCCTCTGGCCGGCCTCGAAGCCCTCGACCGTAACGTCGTCACCGATCTTCGGACCCTCCTCGGCGCCGAGGTCCTCGTCGCGGAACTCGACCAGGTGGCGGAGCGGCGGCGCACCCGCCTTTTTCAGATGGCCTTCCTCGCCCTGCGAGAGCTTGCCCTGCTTGACCTCGCCGAAGGCGAGCTGGACGGCGGCGTAGCCGTCTCGCTCGGTCTCGCGGACCGCGGTCACCTTGCAGGGGCCAGCTTCGATCACGGTGACGGGCACCACCGTGCCGTCCTCCTGGAAGACCTGGGTCATGCCGAGCTTCTTGCCGAGGATCGCCGCCATCGTCACTCCTAGAGGCGGATCTCGATGTCGACGCCGGCGGGCAGCGAGTCGAGCCGCTGCAACGAGTCGACGGTTTTCGGCGACGGCTGGAGGATGTCGATCAGCCGCTTGTGGGTGCGGATCTCGAAGTGCTCGCGCGAGTCCTTGTCCTTGAACGGCGAGCGGATCACGCAGTAGACGTTTTTCTCGGTGGGCAGGGGCACGGGACCGGACACGGTGGCGCCGGTGCGCTCGGCCGTCTCGACGATCTCGCGCGCCGCGCGATCGATCGCGTCGTGGTCGTAGGCCTTCAGCCTGATTCGGATTTTCTGTGCCGCTATGGCTGCCACTTTGTTCTTTCTTCTCGTCTCGGTTCAGAGGCGCAAAGAGGGCGGGGCCCCTTGCTATTGGGGCGCCGCCCCGGTCGTATGTCCTTGCAGTTGTCCGCCCCGGAGGGCGTCGGGGCGGGCATCGGGCCCGCCCCTGGTACGGCAGAGTCGTTACTCGATGACCTCGGAGACGACCCCCGAGCCGACGGTGCGGCCACCCTCGCGGATGGCGAACCGCAGACCCTGATCCATGGCGATCGGCTGGATCAGCTCGATCGTCATCTCGACGTTGTCTCCCGGCATCACCATCTCCGTCCCCTCGGGGAGGTTGGCGATCCCGGTCACATCGGTGGTGCGGAAGTAGAACTGAGGACGGTAGCCCGAGAAGAACGGGGTGTGGCGACCACCCTCCTCCTTCTTGAGGCAGTAGACCTCGGCTTTGAACTTGGTGTGCGGGGTGATCGAGCCCGGCTTGCAGAGAACCTGCCCACGCTCGATCTCCTCGCGCTTGGTGCCGCGGAGGAGCGCCCCGATGTTGTCGCCCGCCTGACCCTGGTCGAGGATCTTGCGGAACATCTCGACGCCGGTGACGGTGGTTTTGCTCGTCTCCGGGTGGATGCCGACGATTTCGACCTCGTCGCCGGTGTTGACGATCCCCTGCTCGACACGACCGGTGGCGACGGTGCCGCGACCGGTGATCGAGAAGATGTCCTCGATCGGCATCAGGAAGGGCTTGTCGAGCTCGCGGGTCGGCTCCGGGATGTAGGAGTCGAGCGCCGCGGCCAGCTCGAAGACCGCTTTCTGGGCCTCTTCGTCGCCTTCCAGCGCCTTCAGCGCCGAGCCCTTGATGATCGGGGTCTCTTCGCCCGGGAAGTCGTACTCGTTGAGCAGGTCCTTGACCTCCTCTTCGACGAGCTCGACGAGTTCGTCGTCATCGACCATGTCGATTTTGTTGAGGAAGACGACCACGTACGGGACGTTGACCTGACGGGCGAGCAGGATGTGCTCGCGGGTCTGCGGCATGACGCCGTCGGCGGCGGACACGACCAGGATCGCGCCGTCCATCTGCGCGGCGCCGGTGATCATGTTCTTCACGTAGTCGGCGTGGCCCGGGCAGTCGACGTGGGCGTAGTGCCGGTTCTCGGTCTGGTACTCGACGTGGGAGGTCGCGATCGTGATGCCGCGTTCCTTCTCCTCCGGCGCGTTGTCGATCTCCTCGAACGACTGCGCTTCGGCACCGCCCACGGTCGAGAGGGTTTTGGTGATCGCGGCCGTCAGCGTCGTCTTGCCATGGTCGATGTGACCGATGGTGCCGACGTTCACATGCGGCTTGTCGCGCTCAAATTTCTCCTTGGCCATCTCTTTCCGTTTGCCCTTTCGAAAGTCGTGTTTCTGTCTTGTCTAAGTGTTTGAGTTTCTTGGACGGTGCCTGGCAGGGAGGTTTTTCCCTGCCTGCGGGCGAACCTGGGAAATATAGCCAGGTTGACCGCTCGGCAGCTGTCCGCCCCCGGGTTGGTACTAAGCGACCGCCCCCGCGGGGTCTCCGGAGCGGGACGCGACGATCTCTTCGGAGATGTTCGACGGCACTTCCTCGTACATCTCGAACTGCATCGTGTACGTCGCGCGGCCCTGGGTCGAGGATCGCAGATCGGTCGCGTAGCCGAACATTTCGCCGAGCGGGACGAAGGCCCGGACCGCCAGCGCGTTGCCGCGCTGGTCCTGCCCCTGGACTTTGCCGCGCCGCCGCGAGAGGTCGCCGATCACGTCGCCGAGGAAGTCCTCCGGGGTGACGACCTCGACCGCCATCACCGGCTCGAGCAGAACCGGGTTGGCCTTGCGGGCCGCCTCCTGGATCGCCATCGAGCCGGCGATTTTGAAGGCCATCTCCGAGGAGTCGACGTCGTGGTAGGAGCCATCGACCAGTTCCGCTTTGACGTCGACCAGCGGGTAGCCGGCCTTGACGCCGTTTTCCAGCGCCTCCTCCATGCCCTGCTGGGCCGGGCCGATGTATTCGCCGGGGATGACGCCGCCTCGGATCTTGTTCTCGAAGACGAAGCCCTCGCCGGGAGCCGGCTCGAGGTTGATGACGACGTGGCCGAACTGGCCGCGGCCGCCGGTCTGGCGGACGAAGCGGGCGACGACTTTCTCGACCCGCTTGCGGATCGTCTCGCGATAGGCGACCTGCGGTTTGCCGACGTTGGCCTCGACTTTGAACTCGCGCAGCATCCGGTCGACGATCACCTCGAGGTGGAGCTCGCCCATCCCGTGGATCAGGGTCTGGCCCGTTTCCTCGTCGGATTCGATCCGGAAGGTCGGGTCCTCCTCGCCGAGCCGCTGCAGGGCGTTGCCCATCTTCTCCTGGTCGGCTTTGGTCTTCGGCTCGATCGCGACCGCGATCACCGTCTCCGGGAATTCGATCGACTCCAGCGCGATCGGCGCGTCCGGGGCGGCGAGGGTGTCACCGGTGCCGGTTTCTTTGAGGCCGACGCCCGCGCAGATGTCACCCGCGTAGCACTCCTCGATCTCCTCACGGGAGTTGGCGTGCATCATCAGCAGGCGCCCGATCCGCTCGGTGCGGCCGGTTTTGACGTTGAGGACGCGGCCGCCGGCCTGCAATTTGCCGGAGTAGACGCGGAAGTACGTGAGCTTGCCGACGTAGGGATCGGACATGACCTTGAAGGCGAGCGCCGCGAACGGGGCGCCGTCGTCGGCGTCGCGGGTCGCCTCGTGCGGCTCGGACTCGCCTTTGGCGGCCGGCTCCTCGCCGGTCACCGCGGGCACGTCGAGCGGCGAGGGCAGCAGTTCGACCACCGAGTCGAGCAGCGGCTGCACGCCTTTGTTCTTGAAGGAGGAGCCGCAGAGGACCGGGGTCACCTTGGTTTCCAGGGTGGCCTGGCGGAGGGCGGCGATCAGCTTCTCGGCCGGGATCTCCTCTTCGCCGAGGAACGCTTCCATGATCTCTTCGTCGGCGTCGGCGGCGGCTTCGACCAGCGCGGTCCGGTACTCCTCGACTTTGTCGGCGAGCTCAGCCGGGACGTCGTCGCTTTCTTCGAATTCGGTGCCGAGGTCGTCCTTCCAGATCAGAGCCTTCATCCGCACCAGGTCGAAGCAGCCGAGGAAGTCGGCCTCGCTGCCGATCGGCAGCTGGATCGGCAGCGGGTTGGCGCCGAGCCGGTCCTTCATCGTCTCGACCGCGTTGTAGAAGTCGGCGCCGGTGCGGTCCATCTTGTTGATGTAGGCGAAGCGCGGCACGTGGTACTTGTCGGCCTGGCGCCAGACGGTCTCCGACTGCGGCTCGACGCCGGCGACGGCGTCGAAGACGGCGACCGCGCCGTCGAGCACGCGGAGGCTGCGCTCGACCTCGACCGTGAAGTCGACGTGGCCGGGCGTGTCGATGATGTTGATCCGGTGGTCTTTCCAGTCACAGGCGGTCGCGGCCGAGGTGATCGTGATCCCGCGCTCCTGCTCCTGCTCCATCCAGTCCATGACCGCGGCGCCCTCGTGGACCTCGCCGATTTTGTGCGTGCGGCCCGTGTAGTAGAGGATGCGCTCGGTCGTCGTCGTCTTGCCGGCGTCGATGTGCGCCATGATCCCGATGTTGCGGGTCTTCTCGAGTGGAAAGCTGCGTGCCATGGTTCCGTTCGGTGGGGTTGAAGTCTTGGGTCTCGGTGCGATCTCGGTCGTGCGTGTCCTGCGGGGTCGCTCAGGGTGAAACGGCGACGAGCCGGCGCTGCTCGGGATCGGCGCAAAAAAAAGGCCCCAGGGGGCCCGGCGAAGCGAACAGCGGCAAAACGGCCTGAGCGACGCGCGATCATAGCAGCGCCGCGAAGTCGCGTCATGGGCTTCAGCCGGCGTGTCGACCGGCTCGCCAACCGTGGCCTGGAGCGAGCCTATCCACCGCTTCGCCGCGCCTGGGGGATCGCCTTGCCGGCCCTGCTCGCGGCGGCGGCGCTGGCCTGGCGCGGGCTGCGCCCGCTGCTGCGATGGCTCTTCCTCGCGCTCGCCTTCGCCGAGGCGGCGCTGCGGGCGGGCGGGCGGGTCGCGACCCGGGCGGCGACCGCGGCATCGGAGGCGGTGACGCCGCGGCGGGCGATCGGGGTCGTGATCGCCGCCACCGGCGCGCTCCTCGTCGTCTCCCAGTTCCTCGACTACCACGCGGTGCGGATCGCCGGCGCCGCCTACGCCGAGGGGGTCGAACTGGCCCCGCCGCCCGCGGTCGCGGTGAAGACGGCGGGCGCGGCGCACTCCTATCTGCTCGTGCCGGTGGGCGCGATCGCGGTGCTGCTCGGCCTGGTGATGATCCTGCGCGGGGGTCACGCCGCGCGGAACGCGGCGCTGGGCGCGATCGTCGCCGGGGTGGTCTCGCTGGCCGTGATCCTGCTCGTCGACCTCCCCGCCGGCCTCGACGTCGGCGCCCAGGCGGAGCGCTTCGCCGGGGCCACCGCGGTGCTCGAAAAGGGCTTCTCGGCGGAGCTCGCCGCGGCCGGGGGGATGGTTTTGGGCGGCGTGCTCTACTATGCGCGGCCGTGCCTAATACGAATCAGCTTGTCAGGAAGGGCCGCAAGCGCCCGAAGAAGAAGACCACGACGCCGGGCCTCAAGTCGGGCCAAGGTCGCAAGAAGCGCGTAGCTGCCCCGCAGCGGCGCGGCGTCTGCACCCGCGTCGCCACGGTCACCCCGAAGAAGCCGAACTCGGCGCTGCGCAAGATCGCCCGTGTGCGGCTGACGAACGGGATGGAGGTCACCACCTACATTCCCGGCGAGGGTCACAACCTGCAGGAGCACTCCGTCGTCCTGATCCGCGGTGGTCGCGTCAAGGATCTGCCGGGCGTCCGTTACAAGGTCGTCCGGGGCACGCTCGACGCCGCCGGCGTCTCCGACCGCAAGCAGGCCCGCTCCCGCTACGGCGTGAAAGCTTCGTAATGCCCCGTCGCTCCGCAGCCACGATCCGGCCGATCGAGCCGGACGCCCGCCACCGCAACCGGCTCGTCCAGCAGCTGGTCAACAAGGTGATGAGCGACGGCAAGAAGAGCCTCGCCGAGCGGATCGTCTACGACAGCCTCGCGATCGTCGGCGAGCGCTCCGGGGAGGACCCGGTCGAGACGCTCGAAGCGGCGATCAAACAGCTGACCCCGGTGCTCGAGGTCCGCTCCCGCCGGGTCGGCGGCGCCACCTACCAGGTGCCGGTCGAGGTGCCCGCGCGCCGCGCCCGCACCCTCGCCGTCCGCTGGCTCGTCCAGTACGCCCGCGCCCGCCGCGAGTACTCGATGGCCGAGCGCCTCGCCGGGGAGATCCTCGACGCCAACCAGCAGCAGGGCAGCGCCTGGAAGCGGAAGGACGACATCTACCGCATGGCGCAAGCGAACAAGGCGTTCGCGCACTACCGCTGGTAGCACTTTCCTCGTGAGCCGACCGATCCTCGCGGTCGACGTCGACGGGGTCATCTCGCTGTTCGGATTCGACGAGCCGCCGCCCGGCTGGGAGGCGCGCTACGAGCTGGTCGACGGGATGATCCACTGCATCAGCCTCACCGCCGGCGAACGGCTGCGCCGGCTGGGCGAGCACTTCGAACTGGTCTGGGCGACCGGCTGGGAGGACAAAGCGAACTTTTACCTGCCGACGATGCTGGGCCTCCCCGAACTCCCCCATCTCACCTTCGACGGCGCCGCCCGCTTCGGCTCGGCGCACTGGAAGCTCGGCCCGCTCGACACCTACTGCCGCGGCAGGGCGATGGCCTGGCTCGACGACAACCTCGACGACAGCTGCTACCGCTGGGCCGCGGAACGACCCGAGCCGACCCTCCTGGTGCCGACCGAGCCGGCGCGGGGCCTCCAGGACGCGGAAACCGACGCGCTCCTCAGCTGGGCCCGCGGGCTGGCCGGCGAAGCACCCGAGTGAACTCCCGGTGACCTGAATCGTCAGCCCGGAGGCGCAGTGTCCCCCGCTCCGCTGTTCCTTATGCGCCATATAGGCGCATAAGGAACAGCGGAGCGGATGCGGCTCATGGCAGCCTCTTGAGCTAGCGCCGGAGGTGCAAGGGACGCGGGGGTGCGGGCGTGGAGGAGGCGTGTCGGGACTCGGGGTGCATGAGGGAGATGTCGGGAAGTCCACGCTTCCTTGTGTCTTCTTCAGACGTCACGAAGATGCGTCCTGCCGCCGTGCGTTCGCAGTTATCCACGGTGGAGGTGGCTATGTGCGAACGCCTCGTCGCGGAAATCGACCATCTACACTCTGCCGCTTGAACGGGTTCTGGCCGATCTTCTTCCTCATGGTGGTCCTGAAGATCCCTGTCCTGGGATCGATCTGGCTCGTCTGGTGGGCGGGCCACCAGGACACCGCGCAGCCGGAGGAGGCCGACGGCGACGGTGGCAACAAGCGGCGCAAGATGCCGCCGAAGCTGCCGCGCGGTCCGCGCCGCGGGCCCCATGGAGGCGCCGCCGCCCAGCCGCTGCCCGACTGCCCGCCCGGCGGGCGCACCCGGGTGGTCAGGCCGGCGTCGCTGCCCGCTTTCGCTCGCGCCGGATCTCGCGCAGATACGGATGGAAGTCGACCTCGACCGTATGACGCTTAGAGGCGACGAACCGCTTCGCCTGCTTCTCTTCCTCGGTCGCGATCTGCCTCCTCATCTCCGTCGCCGGCGGCAGCTGCGCCCGGCCTGAGATCAGGTCGGCCACCCATTCGGCCTGGGCCTCGGCGAGGGGCATGATCGGGCCGAGCGGCTGGATCAGGCCGATCACGTAAAGCCCGGGGCGATCGACCGGGACCACCCGATGGAAGAGCGGCAGCTTGTTTTCAGGCGCGGCAAGAACCTCGGGGGCGAGGAACGGGAAGGTGATCTTGTAGCCCGTGCAGTAGATGACGAGGTCGACCTCCGCCTCGGAGCCGTCGACGAAGCGGACGGTGCGACCACCGAGGAAGCGGTCGATGTTCGGCTTGGGGGTGATGTCGCCGTGGCCGAGACGAGGGAGAAACTCCGAGGAGACGGTCGGGTGCGCCTCGAGCAGCTTGTGGTCGGGCTTCGGCAGGCCGTAGTCGGTCGGGTCGCCGACCGCGACCTTCAGCGATCTGTTCATCACCGCCCGCATCACCGGGATCGGGGCGAGGCCGGTGACCGAGTTGGCGATCTCATCGATCGGCGTGCCGTTCAGGTACTTGGGCAGGACCCAGGCGCCCCGGCGGGTCGCGACGAAGGTCTCCTCGGCGATCCGCGAGGACTCGACCGCGATGTCGACCGCCGAGTTGCCGATCCCGAGGACGAGCACGCGCTTGCCGCGGAGGATGTCGGGCTCACGGTATTCGTGGGCGTGGATCTGTTCGCCCTCGAAATCCTCCGACCCAGGAAAGGCCGGTTCCGGCCAACGCGCGTCCCAGTGGTGGCCGTTGGCGATCAGGACCGCGCCGTAGCGCTCGGTGGCGCGTCCGTCGGGACCCTCGACGGTGACGTCCCACTCCCCCGCGCTCCCCTCGACCGGCTCGACCGAGAGCACCTCGGTGTTGAAGGAGATCCGCTCGCGCAGACGGAATCGATCGACCACTTCGTCGAAGTAGGCGGCCATCTGGAAGTGGTCGGGATAGTCCGGATAGGCATCGGGCATCGGCAGCGATTTGAACGCCATCACCCGCCGCGAGGTGTTGATGTGCAGCGACCGATACGCCGACGACATCCCGTTGTCGTTTTCGTAGCGCCAGTTGCCGCCGGTCTGCGACCCCTTCTCGAAGCAGTCGAAGTCGATCCCCCGCGCCTGCAGCACCTGCGCCGCCGCGATCCCCGAACTCCCCGCCCCGATGATGCAGGCCTTCATGAGCTCAGCCTAACTCAGCGTTGAGGGGGAGCCGTGGGGAATCCTCCCCGTCCGCCCGTCCGCCCCACACTGGTCGCAGGTACCGGCGAGCGCCCAGCTCCCAGGCTCCGGGGAGGATTCCCCACGGCTCTTCGGCACGGCGCGAGGTTCCGCCAGGCAGCTTTAAGAAGGACGATCCGATACTGGGGGACCATCGTCTCTGCACCCAGCTTCCGGGGTCGGGACGAGCCATGGCAGCTCGATCGCAGGAGTGGCGGAGATTCCTCCCGCGAGCCTTTGGAAGCTGGGCGCTCGCCGATACTCGGGCGGCGGCTTCGTAGCGGACGGGCGTAGCGGGAGGGATCTCCGCCACTTCCCCGCAGCGCCGTCCCCCACAACGACGAAGGGCCGCCCGCTGGCGACCCTTCGTGCAGCTGCTTGTCGACGACGCCTATTTCGCGTCGTCGCCGGAGGTCTGCTCGATCTCCTGGGCGAGCTCCTCGAGCTCCTCCGCGAAGGAGAGGCCGAAGCCCTCGACCGGTGCCTCGACGCCGTCGACGCCGAGTTCTGCCGCGAGGTCGTCGTCCTCGAGCAGGTCGTCGGTCGGCGGGTCGATCGCCACGGCCGGTTCGATCGCCACCGTGCGGTAGTGCTTCAGCCCGGTCGCCGCCGGGATCAGCTTGCCGATGATGACGTTCTCCTTGAGGCCGACCAGGCGGTCGCGTTTGCCCTCAAGCGCGGCGTCGGTGAGGACCTTGGTGGTCTCCTGGAAGGAGGCCGCCGAGAGGAACGATTCGGTCGCCAGCGAGGCCTTGGTGATCCCGAGGATCACTTCCTCGCCTTTGGCCGGGGTGCCGCCCTCTTCTTTGGTCTTCTTGTTCAGCCGTTTGAGGCTGCCGCGATCCTCCAGCTGACCAGGAAGCAGGCTGGTCGAGCCCTTGGTCTCGATCCGCACCTTCTTCAGCATCTGTCGGGCGATCAGCTCGATGTGCTTGTCGTTGATGTCGACGCCCTGGGCGCTGTACACCTTCTGCACCTCGGCGACGAGGTAGAGCTCGGTGTCGGTGCGCCCGCGGATCGCCAGCAGGTCGGCCGGGTAGAGCGAGCCCTCGTTCAGCTGCTGGCCGACCTCGACCTTGTCGCCGTCGGCGACGTGGAGGCGGGTCCGCAACGGGAACGAGTAGCTGTGCTCTTCGCCGCTCGACTCGGTGACGATCACTTTCAGCGCTTTGTCGGTCTCCTCGATCGAGACCTTGCCCGCGGCCTCGGCCATCTGGGCGAGCCCCTTCGGTTTGCGCGCCTCGAAGAGCTCGACGATCCGCGGCAGACCCTGCGTGATGTCCTGGCCGGCGACACCGCCGGTGTGGAACGTCCGCATGGTCAGCTGCGTCCCCGGCTCACCGATCGACTGGGCGGCGATGATGCCGACCGCATCGCCGATGTCGACCATGTCGCCGGTCGCCGGAGAGATGCCGTAGCAGGCACGGCACACGCCGGTCTCGGCCTCGCACTTGAGCGCCGAGCGGACCGGGATCTTGACCTCGTCGTCGCCGAAGGCCTCGGCGATCTCCTCGACGTCGCCCTGGGTGATCAGCTGGTTGCGCTTCAGCAGCTCACGACCGCGTTTGGTCTCGAGTTTTTTCGCCGCCAGCCGGCCGAACAGGTTGTCGTTCAGCGAGCCGTCGTCCTTGCGCAGGGCCATCTCGATGTGGTCTTTGGTCTTGCAGTCCTCCTCGCGCACGATGACGTCCTGGGCGACGTCGACCAGGCGGCGGGTGAGGTAGCCGGAGTCGGCCGTCCGCAGCGCCGTGTCGGCGAGGCCCTTTCGGGCACCGTGGGTGGAGATGAAGTACTCGAGGACCGAGAGCCCCTCCATGAAGTTGGCCTTGATCGGCCGCTCGATGATCTCCCCTTTCGGGTTGGCCATCAGACCGCGCATCCCGGCCAGCTGACGGATCTGTTTGAACGATCCGCGCGCTCCCGAGTCGGCCATCATGAAGATGGGGTTCAACTCGTCGAGGTTGTCCTCCATCGCCTGCGCGACCTCGTCGGTCGCCCGGTTCCAGTGGGCGGTGACGGCCTCGTGGCGCTCCTCCGCCGTGATGTAGCCGTCGTCGTACTGGCCCTGGATGGCGGCCGTCTCCTTCTCGTAACGGTCGAGGATCTCCCCCTTCTCCGGGGGCGACACGACGTTGTTCTTGGAGACGGTGATGCCCGCCTTGCTCGCGTACTGGAAACCGAGGTCCTTGAAGGCGTCGAGGACCTGCGAGACGACCGGCGCCCCGTAGGCGACGACGAGCTCGGAGACCATCGCGTTGATGTCCTTCTTTTTCAGCGAGGCGTTGTTGAACTGGAACGAGCTGGGGTCGAAATCGCCTTCCAGCGCGTCGGCCAGGGCACGTTCGATCTTCTCGTTGAAGATGATCCGCCCGACCGTGGTCAGGAAGTGGTCGCGCCCGGCACCCCGGTACTCGGCCTCGTCCTGCAGTTTGCAGCCGCCGTTCTCGTAGACGAGTTCGGCCTCCTGCGAGGAGCGGAACACCTGCACCGGCCCGGAGCCGTTGCGCCCCTTGCCCGACTGGAGCGCCTCTTCTTTCGCCTTCAGCTCGGCCTCGTCCGGTCCATAGGTCAGGTAGTAGATGCCGAGCACCATGTCCTGGGACGGGGTCGCCAACGGCGCCCCGTGGGCGGGCGAGAGGATGTTGTTGGCGGAGAGCATGAGGATCCGCGCCTCGGCCTGGGCCTCGGCCGACAGCGGCACGTGGACCGCCATCTGGTCGCCGTCGAAGTCGGCGTTGAACGCCGAGCAGACGAGCGGGTGGACCTGGATCGCCTTGCCCTCGACCAGCACCGGTTCGAAGGCCTGGATGCCCAGACGGTGCAGGGTCGGCGCGCGGTTCAACAGCACCGGGTGTTCATGGATGACTTCCTCCAGAACGTCCCAGACCTCGGGGATCATCGACTCGACCATCTTCTTCGCGGCCTTGATGTTCTGGACCGCTTTGCGCTCGACCAGCTGGGCCATGATGAACGGCTTGAAGAGCTCCAGCGCCATCAGCTTCGGCAGGCCGCACTGCTGCAGGCGCAGGCTCGGGCCCGACACGATCACCGAACGGCCGGAGTAGTCGACGCGCTTGCCGAGCAGGTTCTGCCGGAAGCGGCCCTGCTTGCCCTTCAGCATGTCGGACAGCGACTTCAGGGGACGGTTGCCGGGGCCCGTGACGGGGCGCCCGCGACGGCCGTTGTCGAACAGCGCGTCGACCGCCTCCTGCAACATGCGCTTCTCGTTGTTGACGATGATCTCGGGCGCGCCGAGGTCGAGCAGCCTTTTGAGGCGGTTGTTGCGGTTGATCACCCGGCGGTAGAGGTCGTTCAGGTCGGAGGTCGCGAAGCGGCCACCGTCCAGCTGCACCATCGGCCGCAGCTCCGGCGGGATCACCGGCACCGCGTCGAGGATCATCCACTCCGGCTTGTTCTCCGAGTGGAGGAAGGCCGAGGCGACTTTCAGCCGCTTCACGGCACGGGCCTGTTTCTGGCCTTTGGAGGTGTTGATGATCTGCTCGAGTTCCTCGCAGTCGGCCTCCAGGTCGACCTGTTCGAGCAGGTCGCGCACCGCTTCGGCACCCATGCCGCCGCGGAAGTACTCGCCCCAGCCGAACGGAGATCCGAACCGATCCTTCAGCTCGCGGAAGACGGTCTCGTCGTTGATGACGTCCTTCGGCTTCATCTCGGTGAAGATCTTCCAGACCTCCTGCATGCGCTCGGCCGCCTCTTCGAGGTAGGCCTCGGTGTCGGAGATCTCCGCGTCGAACTGTTTGCGCAGCTCTTTGATCATTTTGCTGCGCTCGTCGTCTTTGAGTTTGCGCAGCTGGGTCGCGGTCAGTTTCAGCGAGTCCGCCCAGATGTGGTCTTCGTCGTCGAATTTCGACTGCTCGCCCTCTTCGAGGTAGGCGACGCGCCGCTCCAGCGACTCGTTCAGTTCCTGGGTCCGTTTCTGCCGTTCGACTTCGTAGGAGTCGACGACTTTTTTGACCTCTTTCTCGAGTTTGCCGACGTCCTTGTCACGGGCCTCCTCGTCGACCCAGGTGACCATCGAGGCGGCGAAGTAGAGGACCTTCTCCAGCTCTTTCGGCGCCATGTCGATCAGGTAGCCGATCCGGCTCGGCACACCCTTGAAGAACCAGATGTGCGAGACCGGCGAGGCCAGGTCGACGTGCCCCATCCGCTCGCGGCGGACCTTGGAGCGGGTCACCTCGACGCCGCAGCGCTCGCAGACGATCCCCTTGTAGCGGACGCGCTTGTACTTGCCGCAGTAGCACTCCCAGTCCTTGGTCGGACCGAAGATGCGCTCGCAGAAGAGCCCGTCTTTCTCCGGCTTCAGGGTCCGGTAGTTGATCGTCTCCGGCTTCGTGACCTCGCCCCAGCTCCAGGAGCGGATCTTTTTCGAAGACGCGAGACCGATCTCGATCGCGTCGAAATTGTTGATGTCGATCATCAGTCCTCCACCTCGGCCGAGGCGGTCTTCTCGACCACTCCGGCACCATCACCATCGGTTCCGCCCTCGCCCTCGGCGATGACCTGCTCCTCTTGCTCGTCGGCCGCTTCGGGCGTGCTCAGTCCATTACCGCTGTCGCCGTTGTCGGCGCGGACCCCGGTGAGGTCCATGCCGAGCTCCTCGGCCGCTTTGAGGAGGTCGTCCTCCTCGTCGGACATTTCGACGTCGGTGCCCTCCGAGACCACGTTGGCGTCGAGCGAGAGGCTCTGGATCTCCTTCAAAAGGACTTTGAAGGACTCGGGGATCGACGGCTCGGGGATGTTCTCCCCCTTGACGATCGCCTCGTAGGCCTTGACCCGCCCGACCGTATCGTCGGACTTCACCGTCAGCATCTCCTGCAGCGTGTAGGCGGCGCCGTAGGCCTCCAGGGCCCAGACCTCCATCTCGCCGAAGCGCTGACCGCCGAACTGCGCCTTGCCGCCCAGCGGCTGCTGGGTGACCAGCGAGTACGGGCCGGTCGAACGGGCGTGGATCTTGTCGTCCACCAGGTGCAGGAGCTTCAGGATGTACATGTAGCCGACCGTGACCTTGCCCTCGTAGGGCTCGCCGGTGCGGCCGTTGTAGAGCTGCGCCGTGCCGGAGGCCTTCGCCCCCGCGCGGCCGCCCGGATCGACGCCGAGGTCGATCCCGCGGTCCTCGTTCTCCTTCTGCCAGTTGACCAGGGCCTCGTCGACGTCCTCGACGGTGGCGCCGTCGAAGACCTGCGTCGCGACGTAGACCCGGCCGTCGCCGCCGTCGGCGTGGGCCTGCTTGTAGGCCTCGGTGCCGTCGTCGTACCAGCCGTTCGCCGCGACCCACCCGAGGTGGGTCTCGAGGATCTGGCCGATGTTCATCCGGCTCGGCACGCCGAGCGGGTTGAGGATGACGTCGACGGGGGTCCCGTCGGCCAGGTGCGGCATGTCCTCCTCGGGCACGATCTTCGAGATCACACCCTTGTTCCCGTGGCGGCCGGCGAGCTTGTCGCCCTCGGCGATCTTGCGCTTGGTCGCGACGTAGACGCGGACCAGGTCGTTGACGCCGGGCGGCAGGTCGTCGCCCTCGTCGCGGCTGAAGGTGAGGACGTCGATGACGACCCCGCCCTCGCCGTGCGGCACTTTCAGCGAGGTGTCGCGGACCTCGCGCGCCTTCTCCTTGAAGATCGCGCGGATCAGCTTCTCCTCGGCGGTCAGCTCGGTCTCGCCCTTCGGCGTCACCTTGCCGACCAGCAGGTCGCCGGACACGACCTCGGCGCCGACGCGGACGATGCCGCGCTCGTCGAGGTTGCGCAGGCTCTCCTCGCTGCGGTTCGGGATGTCGCGGGTGATCTCCTCGTCGCCGAGCTTGGTCGTGCGGGCGTCGATCTCGTACTCCTCGATGTGGATCGAGGTGAGTTCGTCTTCCTTGACCAGGCGCTCCGAGAGGATGATCGCGTCCTCGAAGTTGTAGCCCTCCCAGGACATGAAGGCGACCAGGCAGTTCTTGCCCAGGGCGATCTCGCCGCCCCCGCTCGAGGAGCCGTCGGCGAGCACGTCGCCCGCCTTCACCTTCTGGCCGGCCTGGACGATCGGCCGCTGGTGGATCAGCGTCCCCTGGTTGGAGCGCATGAACTTGTTCAGCGGATGGTCGTCCTTGCCTTCCTTGTGGGTGATCTCGATCCGCTCGGCGTCGACGTAGGTGACCTCGCCGTCGTGGCCGGCGATGACGACGTCGCCGGAGTCGATCGCGGCGCGCCGCTCCATCCCGGTGCCGATCAGCGGCGGGTCCGGTTTGAGCAGCGGCACAGCCTGGCGCTGCATGTTCGAGCCCATCAGGGCGCGGTTGGCGTCGTCGTGCTCGAGGAACGGGATCAGCGAGGTGGCCACCGACCAGATCTGCGACGGCGACACGTCCATGTAGTCGACTTCCTTGGGAGTCGCGGTCGCGTACTCCTGCTCACCCGCTCGGACCAACACCTGGGGTCCCTTGAGCTTGCCGGTCTTCTCGTCGACCTCGGAGTTCGCCTGGGCGATGATCTTTTCCTCCTCCTGGGTCGCGTCGAGGCGGACGATCTCGTCGGTGACGACACCGTCGGTGACGACGCGATAGGGGGTGGTGACGAAGCCGTGCTCGGAGATCTCCGCATAGGAGGCGAGCGAGCCGATCAGGCCGATGTTCGGTCCCTCCGGGGTCTCGATCGGGCACATCCGGCCATAGTGGGTCGGGTGCACGTCGCGGACCTCGATCGGGGCCCGCTCACGGGTCAGGCCGCCGGCCCCGAGCGCCGAGAGCCGGCGCCGGTGCGTCAGCCCCGAGAGGCTGTTGGTCTGGTCCATGAACTGGGACAGCTGCGAGGAGCCGAAGAACTCTTTCATCGCCGCCACGACCGGGCGGATGTTGATGATCGTCTGCGGGGTGATCGCGTCGGAGTCTTCCGTCGTCAGTCGCTCGCGGACGACCCGCTCCATACGGTAGAGGCCGATCCGGAACGCCTCCTGGATCAGCTCGCCGACCGTGCGCAGGCGCCGGTTGCCGAAATGCTCGTACTCGTCGAGGTGCTCGTAGACCTGCTCGCGCGGGTAGGTCAGCGCCTCCGCGGCATAGTCTTTGATCGGGTTCTCCTCGTCGACCTCCTCGGGGATGCCGAGCAGCTTCGGCAGGGAGACCAGCTCCTTGACCAGGGCGATGATGTCGTCGTGGGTGAGCACCCGCGTCTCGAGGTCGATGTCGAGATCGAGGCGGGCGTTCAGCTTGTAGCGACCGACCCGGGTCAGGTCGTAGCGCTTCGGGTCGAAGAACAGCTGGTCGAGCAGGCCGCGGGCGGCGTCGACCGACGGCGGCTCGCCGGGGCGCTGTTTTTTGAACAGCTCGACCAGGGCGCCCTCTTCCGTCCTGGTGGCCTCGGAGTCGGCTTCGATCGTGTGCCGGATGTAGATCGAGTTGTCGAAGAGGTCCAGCAGCTTCTGGTCCTCGACGTAGCCCATCGCGCGCAGCAGGACCGTGACCGGAAGTTTCCGCTTGCGGTCGATGCGGACGAAGACTTTGCCTTTTTTGTCGACTTCCAGCTCGAGCCAGGAGCCGCGGGCAGGCATCAGGTTGGCGATGAAGACCTGCTTCTCGGGGTCCTTCGGCGCCATCACGTAGGCGCCGGGCGAGCGGACCAGCTGGGTGACGACGACGCGCTCGGTGCCGTTGATGATGAACGTGCCGCGCTCGGTCATCCACGGGAAGTCCCCCATGAAGACGGCCTGCTCGCGGATCTCACCGGTCTCCTTGTTCTGGAAGGCGACCGTCGCGGTCAGCGGCCGCGAGTAGGTCATGTCCTTCTCGCGGCACTCCTCGATCGAGTGCGGCGGCTCCTCGAACTTGAACTCACCGAAGACGATCTGCAGGTTCCCCGTGTAATCCTCGATCGGGGAGATGTCGTTGATCGTCTCTCGCAGCCCGCCGGTCTCAGGATCGGTCAGTTCCTCGAAGGAACGACGCTGGATATCGATGAGATGGGGGACTTCGAGGGGGTTCTCTAGGCGGGAAAAGCTCCTACGGGTTACTGGGGCAGCGTTGGAACGTGCCAAGTCGGCGACTCCTCGGACGGTCAGAGGGACTGTAAGAAGGGCCCGCGGGCGGGCAGGCGAACTCAGAAAAGCGCGCGACCGGGGAAAATAGCACGCGCTATTCCCCGGCCGCAAACTTGGCTCTGCGACTGGCCTTCAGTCGCAGAGCGCGACAAGGTGGGCTATTTAAGCTCGACCGTCGCGCCGGCCTCCTCGAGTTCGGCCTTCAGTTTCTCGGCCTCGTCGCGCTCGACGCCCTCTTTGACCGGGCCCGGAGCGGCATCGACGACGGCCTTCGCCTCTTTCAGGCCAAGGCCGGTCGCGTTGCGGACGACTTTGATGACCGGGACCTTCTGGCCACCGACCTCGGTGATCACGACATCGACGGTCGAGGACTCTTCGCCCCCACCCTCGGCCTCGCCCCCACCGGCGGCGGCAGCGGCCGGAGCGGCGGCCGCGACGGCGGTCGCGGAGACGCCGAACTCCTCCTCGAGGGCTTTGATCCGCTCGGAGAGCTCGAGGACCGAGATGCTTTTCAGCTCGTCGATCCAGTCAGCAGTTGAAGTTGCCATTCGGTGCTACCCCTCTTCCTCGTTCGAATCTTCTGAAGTCTCTGCAGCGGTGTCCTCGGCCGGCGCCTCCTCGGCCGGCGCCTCCTCCGCGGCGGGTGCATCCTCCGCCTCGGCCTCGGGCTCCTCGGACGAAGTCTCTGCGGCGGGTGCCTCCTCAGGCGCGGCGGCCGGAGCCTCGCCGCTGACCAGGCCCTGCTCGGCGATCTGGCCGAGCTGCGTGGCGAGGCCCTGGATCAGCGCATTCAGGCCGCGGACGATGCCGGTCAGCGGGCTGGCGACGATCCCGGCGAACTGGCCGACCAGGACTTCGCGCGAAGGCAGTTTGGCGATCGATTTGAAGGCCGCCTCGTCGAGCACGGTTTCGGCCATGAAGCCGCCCTTGTAGGCGAGGACCTCGTGCTCTTTGTTGAAGCTGGTGATCGCCTTCGCGGCGGCCGCGGTGTCGCCGCGGACGAAGGTCAACGCGGTCGGCCCGGTGAGCAGCTCGGCGAGCCGCTCCTCCCCCACCTGCGCGGCGGCCAGTTTGGTCAGCCGGTTCTTGACGATCCGGAAGCTCGAGTCCGTCTCGCGCAACTTGCCACGCAGCTCGGCGGCCTGGGGGACGCTGATGCCGCGGTAGTCGACGGCGAAGATCGCTTCGGCGCCCTCGATCTGGGCGGCGATCTCCTGGATGGTTGCTGACTTTTCCTCGCGGTTCATCGTCTCTCCTACACCGGGCTTACAAGCAGCGCCACGCCGGTGGTCTCAGGTGGGCGGCGACGCAGTGTAGAGGAAAGGCGGAACGAGCGTCCGCCCGCGACCTTGCGTCACAAATTCGTCGGAGCCCTCCGGACGACCGTGCACTTAGACCCCCTATAGGGGGCACAACTGCACAGTCGTCAGCCGGCGCGCACGGAAGTGTGACGACGCTCAACCCGGCAACGGCGGCGTGGGGCGGGTGACGCCGGCAGGCGCGGGCGCTACTCGGCCGAGGTATCGGCGGCGCCGACCAGCTCGCGGTCGACCGCTTTGGCGGTGTCGACGCGGATGCCCGGGCCCATCGTGGTGGCGAGGGTCGCCGAGCGGATGTATTTGCCCTTGGCGCCGGAGGGCTTGGCGCGGACGATCTCGTCCATCACGGCGCTGTAGTTGTCGAGCAGCTTGTCGGCGTCGAAGCTGGCCTTGCCGATCGCCATGTGGACGATCGCCTGGCGGTCGGTGCGGTATTCGACTTTGCCGGACTTCGATTCCTGGACTGCTTTCTCGATGTCTTCGGTGACGGTGCCGACTTTGGGGTTCGGCATCTTGCCCTGCGGGCCGAGGATGCGGCCGAGCTGGCCGACCACCGGCATCATGTCCGGGGTCGCGATCGCCACGTCGAAGTCGGTCCAACCGCCCTGGATTTTCTCGGCCAGATCCTGCGCCCCGACGAAGTCGGCGCCCGCCGCCTCGGCATCGCGGGCCTTGGCGCCCTGGGCGAAGACGGCGATCGTCACGTCTTTGCCGAGCCCGTGCGGGAGAGCCAGCGTGCCGCGCAGCTGTTCGTCGGCGTGGCGGACGTTGACGCCGAGCAGCACGTGGAGCTCGACCGTCTCGTCGAATTTGGCGCCGGCGGTCTCCTTGATCAGGGCGATCGCCTCGGCGGGCGGGTAGAGCGTGTCGCGCTGGACCTTCTGGTACTGCATGCGGAAGCGTTTGCCGTGGGCCATCGCGGATCTCCTATTTGACGTCGACGCCCATCGAGCGGGCGGTGCCGGCGATGATCTTCGAGGCGGCGTCGATGTCGTTGGCGTTCAGGTCGGGCATCTTGCGTTCGGCGATCTCGCGGATCTGCTCCGGGGTGATCGTCCCGACTTTGTTGATGTGCGGCTCGCCCGAGCCCTTCGAGATCCGGATCGCCTCCTTGATCAACACCGCGGCGGGCGGCGTCTTGGTGACGAAGGTGAAGGAGCGGTCCTCGTAGACCGTGATTTCGACCGGGATGATCGTGCCGCCTTCGCCCTGCGTCTGGGCGTTGAAGGCTTTGCAGAAGTCCATGATGTTGACGCCGTGCTGGCCCAGCGCGGGGCCGACCGGCGGCGCCGGGTTGGCGTTGCCTGCCTGGATCTGCAACTTGATGACGGTGAGGACTTTTTTGGCCATGGGCGGCTGTGCAGCGTAGCGACTTCGCGCCGGCTAGATCTTCTTGACCTGGTCGTAGCCGACCTCGACGGGGGTCTCCCGCCCGAAGATCGAGACCAGGACTTTGAGTTTGGCGCCGTCCTCGTTGATCTCGGCGATCTCGCCGGAGAAGTCGGAGAGCGGGCCGGAGATGACTTTGACCGATTCGCCGATCGAGAACTGCGCCTGGGTGCGCGGCCGCTCGGCGGTCTCGCGGTGGAGCAGGCGGTCGACCTCCGGTTTGGAGAGCGGCACCGGCTTGTTCCGTTCGGCACCGACGAAGCCGGTCACCCCAGGGGTGTTTTTGACCAGGCTCCAGGCGTCGTCGGTCATCTCCATGTTGACCAGGACATAGCCGGGCATCGTCCGTTTCTCCTGGGTCACTTTCTGGCCGTCCTTGACCTCGGAGACCTGCTCGGTGGGGACGACGACCTGCCGCACGTTGCGGTTCTGGCTCATCGTCTGGACCCGGTGCTCAAGGTTGTGCTTGACCTTGTTCTCGTGCCCGGAATAGGTGTTGATCACGTACCAGCGAAACATCTGATCGGGAAGCCTTCTCTTTGGTGGTTTAGATGATCTGCTTGACGAGCCAGTTGAAGAGCGCGTCAAGGGCGCCGAGGTAGGCCGCGGCGACGGCGACGAAGATGATCGTGACAGCGGTCGCCTGAACCAGCGTCTCGCGGTCGGGCCACTGGACTTTTTTCAGCTCGGCCCAGCAGGACATCAGGAAGCCGATGACGCCGCCGCGGGGGCCGCTCTGCCGTTCGGCGGCGGCTTTTTTCTGCTGCCGCTCGAGCTGCTGCTGCTCCCGCTGCTTCTGCTGATCGCGCTGTTGGCGTTCCGCCTGCTTGACGGCTTTCGCCTCGGCGCGCCGTTCGGACCGCGAAGGCCCCTTCGGCGCGTCCGGGGTCTCGAGGTCCGCCTCGTCGGCGCCCGCCGCGATCCCGGCCTCGACGGCCTCGATCTCGGCGATGTCACCGGACAGGGGGACCTGGGTGTCGTGCTGCGCCCGCGACTCGGCGCTGCGCTCGGAGCCGACGCGTTTATCCGCTTCGGCTTCGCGAGCGCGGCGCTCGGCCTTGCGCTGTGCGCGGGTTTTCGCCATCGACCTCTACCGGGTCTCTTTGTGCGGCGTGTGCTTCCCGCACCAGCGACAGAACTTGCGCAGCTCGACCCGGTCCGGCGTGTTCCGCCGCGACTTGTTGGTCTGATAATTCCGCCGCTTGCAGTCTTCGCAAGCCAGCGTCACCGCGATGCGGACATCTCCGCGAGCCATCTGTCCCCTCAACAATTTTGCGCCCCGAAAGGGGCTCGTTACAAAGGAAAACCCCGGGCCGAAGCGCGAGGCTCCGACAAGGATAGCGGGGTGCGCGTAGCTTGGGTGGGCCGGATCTGAGAGCGGTCGTCAGCCCGCAACCCGCGACTGCGATTTGACCTGCGTCGCGATCACGTTGGCGTACTTGGCGGTCGCGCCACCCGTGGCTGCACAACTCAGCGTCGCGTTGCCCGCGCCGCCGAGATTGCGCACCACCGAGAGCGACAGGGTGGTCAACTTCCCTGCTTCGACGTACCCGACCGCTTCGCCGCCACCGTTCAAGGTGCAGCTGACGGTGCTGGCCGATCCGTTTTCGACGACGACATTCGCGCTGATCACATAGGCGCCCGCACTCAGGTTCTGGGCGAGGACCGCCCCGCTGGTCGTCCCGATCGCCTTATTGGTGCCGAAGACTTCGAACGCGGGGCCGGTCCCGTCCGCCCCGGGCGCGCCGGCCTTGCCGGCTGCGCCGGTCGCACCCTTCGGCCCGGTCTTGCCCGTCTTACCCTGCGGCCCCTGCGGGCCACGGTTGCCGCGAAGCTGCTTGCGGGCCTTGCGGGCAATCTTCCCCGAGGTCACGGCGCCAGCTTTCAGCTGCGCGGTCCCGACCGAGTTTCGCGGAAGCTGAGTGGCGGCGTAGGCGCCGCCGCCGAGGGCGAGGAAAAGGGCCAGCGTGGCGATTGCGTTGGCGTAAGTCAGTCGCTTGCGAATTGCGCGCATCTGTCTCTCCTTCGATCGCCTCGAGCCATATGGGCGGGGATCATCAATCACGACTCCCATCGGAAATCTAGCGCCCCATCTCGAATGTCGACCCGCGGCTCCCGCTCCCACGAAATCGAAGGGATGCTTCGCGCTCCAATCCGCCAAGGCCTGAGCATCGGGCATCATCTGTGGCGCAGCGTTTCTGCGTCCTTTGTGCCTTAATTGGGGCCGAGTGCGAAACGAGAGATCCAGGTCGCCCCACAGTGCATCTGCTTGCGATTCGGCCGGGACGATGAGCTTTCCGACAACTGCATTCCCGGGCCTTCAGATCGCCCGGGTCGATCGCACCGGGGTCGAGGAGCTTGTGCTCGACGGGCTTGAGCAAGGACGCGGAGGATGGGTGGTGACCGCGAACCTCAGCATCCTGCGCCAGTGCGCAACGGATCCATCCCTGCGCCTCTTGGTCGCCGGCGCCGACATCGTGGTCGCAGACGGGACTCCGCTGGTTTGGGCGTCCCGGCTCGCGCGACGCCCCGTTCCTGAGCGCATTGCAGGATCGGACCTCATCTGGACGCTGACCGCCAACGCTGCATCAGCCCGTCGGTCGATCTATCTCCTGGGCGGGCAGCCACGAAGCGCCGAACTGGCGGCAGCGCGACTCGCTGAACACGCGTCGTCTCTTCGCATTGCCGGATGGCACTGTCCCCCATATGGATTCGAGCATGATCCCTCCCAGATGGATTTGCTCACTTCGCAACTGACATCTTCAAGGCCCGACATCGTTTACGTGGGGTTGGGATTTCCGAAGCAGGATCTCATCATCCGGCAATTGCATGACATGTTGCCCGCCACCTGGTTCATTGGGGTCGGAGTGAGCATCGATTTCGTGGCAGGGCACGTCCGTCGCGCTCCGCAATGGACCCATGACCTCGGAGCGGAGTGGCTATTTCGTCTTTCACAGGAGCCCAAAAAGCTCGCTGGCAGGTATATCGCAAATGACCTTCCGTTCGCATGGCGTCTATTCCGGTGGGCACTTCGAGAAAGGCGTGCCCCATCTTGAACGACCCATCGACTGCCTCTGTCTGCTTTATGCCCGATGGCGAGAGAAATGGATCGTTACGTGTCTTGTTCGCCACTAATATGTGGCCGGACCCTGCTCGTCCTTACTATGGGTCCTTCATAGAGTCTCAGGCAATCTCGCTCCGCAAGCTCGGCATGACTGTCGACATTCTCTACGTACGTGGGTTTCAATCGAAACTGGCATATGTACGAGGGCTGGAGGCGATCCCGAGACGCCTCCGACGCGGCTCATACAACCTGCTGCATGTGCACTATGGACACACTCTCGCGTCTAGCCTGCTGGTGAACAATACGCCGATCGTTGCCTCGTTCTGTGGTGAGGACCTACTCGGCGCACCACGAGGTGACACGATTACCGCAAAGAGCCGCGTAGAGGTGGCCGTGTTCCGTAGGCTCGCGCCAAGCGCGACACGAACGATCACGAAGTCTTCTGAGATGGAGGATGTGCTGCCAGCTCCCCTTCGCGCGCGGAACTCGATCGTGCCGAATGGCGTCGATCTCGAGCGCTTCCAGTGGCGCGATACTTCCGCCGCCCGTCGGCAGCTTGGTTGGGATCCGCACGGGAAGGTCATCCTTTTCTTAGGTAACCCGGATGATCCGCGCAAGAATTTCACGCTGGCCCGCGCCGCAGCAGCTTGGGTAGGGGCAAGAAAACCCGACACGCGACTGGAGGTGGTCTGGGAACTTCCTGTGGCACTGGTTCCCACTGCGATGAACGCCGCGGATATCCTCGCCTTCCCCTCCCGATCCGAGGGATCCCCGAATGCGGTCAAGGAGGCGATGGCATCGGAGCTGCCGATCGTCGCCACCCCGGTTGGCGACGTCCCGGAACGTCTCATCGGGGTCGATGGATGCCAGGTGGTGGAAGGCGGCCCGGAGGCCTTCGGCGAAGCGCTGCTGGACGGGCTCTCGTATAAGCGCGCGCCGGCAGCCCGTGCGGCTATATCGCCGCTGAGCACGCAGCGTGTCGCCGAGCAGATCGCTGCCATCTATCACGATGCCATAGACGCCTATACTTCCTGATCGCTTCATCTGAGTCGGCGTACGTGTGTGCGCATGGCTTGTCCTGGTCAACACATCCGAAGGAACCCTTTGTGTCACATGCTCTGGTGACCGGCGCCGCCGGATTCATAGGCTCACATCTCGTCGATTCGCTACTCGAACGCGGTGATCGAGTCACCGGTCTTGACGGCTTTACGGCACACTATGATCGCGGCCTCAAGGAACTGAATCTCCGACAGGCAAACGGCTCGCCGGGCTTCCGCTTCGTCGATACATCGCTCGATCGTCAGATCCTCGGCGATCTGGTCCAGGATGTTGATGTGATCTTCCACCTTGCCGCTCGACCCGGAGTAAGAGACTCTTGGCTTGATTTTGAGGAGTACACCAGAGCAAACATCCTCGGCAGTCAACTCGTGTTCGAGGCTGCGGCAGAACAGGGCATTCGTGTCGTCTACGCGTCGTCATCGAGCGTTTACGGCGATGCCTCATCCTTGCCCGTGATGGAGACCAGTGGGCTGCAACCTATCTCGCCATATGGCGCCAGCAAGGTGATGACCGAGATCCTTGCCGATACCTATGCGTCGGTTTACTCGCTCGATGCCGTAGGGCTACGCTACTTCACCGTCTATGGGCCGCGCCAGCGACCGGACATGGCTATGAGCCGGTTCATCGCGGCCGCCCACGAGGGCGAGCCGATCATTGTCTACGGCGACGGTCAGCAAAAGCGCGATATGACTTTTGTCAAGGACGTCGTGGCTGCCACCATCGCTGCCGCCGAGTCAGGTCGCTCGGGTGTTTGCTACAACATCGCTTCCGGCACCGCACGCCCGCTGATCGAGATAATCTCCGTCCTGGCTGAAGTGTGCGAGGAGCGGCCCACATTGGCCCATACGCACAAGAAACCAGGTGATGTTCGAGATACCTGGGGTGATATCTCAAGGGCGATCAGCGATCTAGGATACGCACCCCAGACCGATCTCAGGCAGGGCCTCACGCGACAAGTAGAAGAGGCCAAGAGGCGTAGCGAAGTATTCGACCCTCCACTCTCAGCGCCTTGAGCAGCGTCTCTGGTATCTCGCTTGACCGTCGCTCGATCGTCTGCGCAGGGTTGCTGGCTGGCCTCCTGATCTTTCAGGGCCTTGCGGTCTCGATATCGCTTCTTTGGGCTCTGCCAGCAATGTGTGTGCTCTTCGTCCTGATTGCGCCTGATCTGCCGGTCGTCCCGATGTTGGCCGTCGCCCTGATAGTCAGGGCGCTCACCGATTCGTTGGCTGAATCTGCAAGTCGTTCTTCTGGATCTCTCAATCTGTCGGCTCTGATAGCCGTCGTGCTCATCTTGGTCGCGGTGGGGATGCTTCTGAGGTACCGCAAGGGCACCCTGGTCGTGGCCGCCGTAACTACCTGGGTTGGCATCTGGACCATCCTGACTATTCACACCACGGGCTTTTCCATACTCGCCGTCCGTGAGGGGGTGCGAGAGCTCTCGATCCTCGCGGTCGGGGTGATCGCGTTCAATGCACCAAGGCAGCTTTCGTTCTCTACCGCCGTTCGAATTGTGCAACTCGCCGGGATCGGTGGCGCCATCGTTGCGATCTTTCAGCTACTGACGCACTCCGGAACGGATGTAGGTGGCCACATGCGATCGACCGGCCTTTTCGCCCATCCAAATGATGCGGCGGTCTACTTTGCCATCGCGGCAACGGCTTCACTCTGGCAGGCAGTTATCAGCAAAGGTAAGCGATTGGATGTCTATCTGACCCTTCTTTTCTGCCTCGCAACGCTTACCACCTTCAGCCTCACCGGATTCTTGACCCTTCTTGTCATGGTAGCGACCTATGCCATCTTCCAATTTCACTCGGCCAGGCTTAAGTATGGCGCTCTGTCCTTTATATTGGGTCTTTCCGTTCTCTTCATAGTCACGCCAGTCGGGAGCGAACGAATCTCAAGCGAGGCTTCTGCGGAATTGGGAGCTGGCCAAGTCCGGGGAAGCACCTCGGGCAACTCATTGTCGTGGCGCCTCCATAAGTGGGACAGTTTGATCGAAGAATGGAAGCATGAACCGATATTCGGCCAAGGTCTAGGCACGACCATCATCGGCGCATCCTCTCCCACCACCTCCACTGAAAGCAACTTGCCCCATAGCGAGTACTTCCGCTATCTCGTCGAGTCCGGGGTGGCCGGAGTTGCGCTACTCCTGACTGGCCTCTGGGCGCTTTTTCGTGCTCTCAAACGTCGCCGGTCTCGCCTTCAGCCATCAGCCGTACTCGCCACCTCAATTTTGGCCGGGCTTTTGGTGAACGCTCTCACCGCCAATACCCTGCTCTATACGCCAGCGGCCTACTCGGCAGCGCTTTTGATCGGGGCGGCACTTGCCGATCGCTTACCCTCGAAGACGAGCTGGCAGCCCAGCTTCTCGCACTGATGGTTGTCCGTCCCAATCAGCAACACCCCAACCCGCCGGTTATATACATAATGGGAGCAGGACGAAGCGGAAGTACCATCGTAGGTACTTATTTGGGAAACTGTCCAAGCGTGTTCTTTGCGGGTGAGCTTGATGCGTGGACTCGACGAAACGGCGAGCCCAATTTTGGCGGAGAGAAGCGAAATGATTTCTGGAGAGAAGTCAGGAGCAAGATTGCAGATGTCGACTTATGTGGACACGATTTCAATCGTTCGATAGAGCACTCGACGGCGGTATTCAGATTTTTCAGGCGGTCCGAGTCCAGAAAGTCGATTCGCAAGAAGTACCGAGATCTCTCGGGGCGGCTCTACTCGGCTGTTGCCGAGACCGCAAGCGCATCTCGGGTGGTTGACAGCTCTCACTACCCCCTTCGAGCGCGGGAGCTACAGCAAGTCACAGACTTCGAGCTCTATATCGTCTATCTGGCCCGAAGACCTGACGCCGTAGTCCGAGCGTTTGGTCGGGATGATGTTGACCAGCCATCGAAGTCACGCCTGGCGGCAAACTCTTATTTATTTCTCACGAACCTCCTGAGCCTTGGAGTATTTCTTCGTCAGCCCCGTCAGAAGCGCCTGTTCTTGTGGTACGACGATTTCATCGCAAAACCAGAGACCGCGACCCAGTCGATTCTTCGTATGTCCGGCCTTTCGGTTGATGTTCCAGCTGTAGACCAACTCGACACGGGGCTCCCGTTCCAGGGCAATCGATTCCTACGACAGAGTAAAGTGACTCTTAATCGACACCCTGAGCACCTCGCCCCTGATCTGATGACGTTCTCGCTCCAATTGCCATGGATACTAATCTTTGCTCTTCTACGCCTTGGTACTCGCGGACGGTCTTCACAGTCGGGCACTAGATCTTTCCGATGATGACCGCGGTCACGAATCTTGCGAGTTGCTCCTCGACTGCCGGCCAACTCTCTGCATATGGAGATGCCAAATCTCCATATGTCCACGGCCTCGAAATATGCTCAGACACAAGTGCCGCCGCCTCGCCAGCATTTCCTCTCAGTACCACCCACCCCGGCTGTCGCGTGGCATACTCCGCCAACGAGTCGTGCTCGTCATCGGTGGTGATGGCAAGCCTCGGAATCGGGAGGGTAAGGTACTGCACTGCCTTACTGGGCATCTGATTTGGATCAAGCCAGCCGAAAACCACGGCTGCATCAAATTCCTCTGCCTCCGTCTGGACTTCTGCCCACGGTAGGGTCTTCATGTGCTCGACAAACACGCTTGGTGGGAGATCGTCTAGAACGTGCGTCCAATCGGGTCCTCGCTGTCGCAGTAGGATCCTCTCCCAGCGCCCACAAGAAATCAGTTCCTCGAAAATCTTCTTGAACGGTGCCCTTTCCCCATAGAGCGAGCCATAGTGCACCAAGCGAAGTTCCCGACCGTACGAAGTTGATCGTGTGATCCTAAGGTCATTCTCTCGGTCCATTCCACCACCGTTATATCCATTGGGACGCACGAGAAGCCGTAAGTGTGGAAACAGGAACTCCAAAGCATCTGCCTGACCCCTCGTGGTGACGATCGCGGCGTCGGCACGATGCCACAAACTTTCCTCTGCACGCTGAGCCCTTCGACGCCTCACTGGCGAGCCAATTCTCGCCCGATTCGTCAGAGCCCACGGGTCCCCAACATCCACCACTATCGGAATGTCGTGACACTTATGCCCGGCGATCGACATCGGTGAAAACGGCGCGCCCACTAGAACTATCGCGCCACCTTGTGGCTGCCAATGTCGCAGTCTCCAGCGCGCAGAGAGCTCAAACTTGTCGATAAGGACAAGCTCGGCAGCTCGGCGAAGAGAGCTTCGATGCCAAGGACTCCCGATCCGCTCGCCTCTGAGACTCTCATCCTCAGAGCCCAGCTCAAGAAAAGTCTCGATATGTCGGCCCAGACCGAGCGCCAAGTGAGCGGCTCTCTGTCCCCTTGGTGACAGATGAAGCGGGTCTCCCCTTGACCAGTGAAGGATGGAAATCGACATGGATGTTGAGACCGCCGCCATCTCAGACCTGCGGCGTTCTTCGGAGCGTACCCGCCCGCGACAGAGCAGACGGATTGAACCCCATCGTCTTCCAGACAACCCACGCAAGGATCAGATTCCATGCCACCAAGTCAGTCCCGCTGGCAATCGCCCCTCCAACCTCTCCAAGACTGGGAATCAGCACCAGGCAAAGAGTGATGTCAAGGGCGAGACCGACGAGCAACGCGCGAGCAGCGGTTCCACCTCTTCCCGTCATCGTGAGCAGCACCGAGACGGACCCAACTGCAGCATTGATCAACTCTGCCATGACGAGAATTCCCAGCGTCAGTGCCATGTTGCCCCCGGTGATGGCAAAAAGATGAAAGAGCCAACCTTGCAAAGCCATTACGACGGCCGCAACCGGCAAAGACCAGAGGAGCGATAGGCGCGAACCGCTCACTGCCTCTTCCCTGACTGCCGTCATGTCTCCCAAGGCATGTGCTTTGGCAATTCGGGGGGCGATTGCCGTATTGATCCCCATCAGGACAAGCGAGACGATCTGGGCAACGCGAAGTGCGACCTGAAATCTCCCGACCTCTGCTGGATCGCCAAGCCAACCGAGCATGATCGGCTCCAACTGGGCGCTCGCGTTGGTGACCAGCGCGACGAGCATCAAGGGTCGCAGGTCTATCCACCAAATCCGACGTTTTGCGGCAACTATGTTCCTGGAGCTGCCACGGTCAGTCCTGAGGTAACGCCTCCTTAGAACACGGGCCACCAACAAGGCCCCGAATGCTGCGCAACCCGCCACAACCAAGGCCGAGGTCGCGACAAAGCTCAGGCCGAGCATCTTGCCCGCAAGAATGAAGACCGCCAACAGGCAAGGGGCTACAACAAAGGTCGGTGCCAAGCTCAGCTCCGGATGATGGAGGCCCTGGAGGGCAGCCTGGTCGACTTCCGTCGCCCCTTGTATCGGAATCAGAGGAAGAGCGATCACCACAGCCCACAGGTAGGTGCTGTCAAAGCACAGGATCGCGACGACACCGAGGATCGCACTGACGCCTACGGCGATGATCAAGTTCAGTCGCTGGGCATAGCTGACAAGGGCCCGTGACTCAGCTCGCCGTTCCGTTGCTTCATACGAAGCAATATGTCGAACGAGCAGTCGATTTGCCCCGAGCGTCGACGGCAGCGTCAGTAGCGTCGCCCAAGCAACTGCATAGGTGTAAACGCCGTATCCGTGCACCCCCAGCGTCCTGGTCAGGACTAAGACCGATACAAAGCTCAGGGCACGGCCAATGACGCGGACGCCCAAGCTCGCGGACGCACCACCAAGGCGGTGCCGTATTTTGTTTAAGTGGCTCTCGATTGACATCAGCCTCAAAGACCCAGTCGTATGGTCCCAGTCCATTCCAATGACCGGGTCTGTCGGCTACTGATAGCCAAAGGCTTCCATCAACTCTTTGACTGGGGAGACCTCAAATCGATCGAGATCGGCGGACGATAGCTCACTACGCCACCGACCACTGCTGTCAAAAATTGGCTGATTGATCTGCCAGTTACGGTGATCCTCATGGCCTAGGCCTACCGGAGAACTCGCCCTCACATGATCCGTACCGAACCAAAGCCGAGTCTCCTTGTGGTAATCGAGCATCGCGAGGTTGAACGGTATCCCCACACCCTCACAGATCTTTTTCACGACACCTATTGGGTTTTCTACGAGATCCTCATGGCGATACACGATAACGTCATCGCGGTCCCGTTCGGCGAGCGCAATTGTATTGTCCTCGACCCATCTCTCGAGGGCTTCATCCAGCGAATAGCCGCGTCGCATGATAGAAGCCACGACATCGCGGCCATCTCGCACAGAGATGATGAAACGGGCCCGTGGAGCGAGATGTCGTGCCCGCCTCAGCCGCCGCACATGTTTCGGAGTCTTCTCGACGAGGTAGCGTTTGCCCGCCATGTGGGCACGTAATTTAAGTTCGGAATATCGTACAGTCGAATGAAGAGGAGAATCGAAGAAGGTTCGCGTCTCTCGTTGCGGAACGTAGGTTTCGGGGTGAGCCGCAAACATGTTCGCCAGCAATGAAGTCCCAGAATGGCCGCAGCCGCAGATGAATACGACCCGGCGAAGGGGTGCGAGAACTGGGCGGCCCGAATTCATCGTTTCATCACTTGCACTATTACGGTATCTGTAAAGATCGAGACGAAAGAGTATGTACTTCAGCGCGCTAACGCTTTATCGCTATGGACGCCGCGCCCATGACCTGGGAGTTCCACTTCTGCCAAGAGCGTGCGAGGCTCTTATCATGTTGCTTTTCACCAGCAGCATTCCCGTTGCGGCCAGCATCGGCGCAGGGACGCGGCTTGGGCATCGCGGAATATGCCTCGTCATTCACCCTGATGCCATTATCGGTCGAGACTGCCTCATCCGCCCACAGGTGGTTATCGGAGGAGGGGGCTCCGGCAAGCCAGGCGCACCTGTGATCGGGAACAGAGTTCAAGTAGGTGCTGGCGCGAAGATAATTGGACCAATCACCGTGGGCGACGATGTTAGCATCGGGGCTAACGCCGTGGTTGTCAAAAGCGTTCCAGCGGGAGCTCGAGTCGCTGGTGTTCCGGCGAAAATCATCTGAGCCATACCGAGTTTGTCTTTAACGACGTTCGGGCAATAGAGGGCCTCGTGGCTGATTGGAGGAGATCGTCTAGGATGGTCTGTTCATGACTTCCCCTGACTCCGGCGAGGAGAAGATCGTCGGCGGGGCACCCGAAGACTTCTCGAGCTCAGATTGGCGGGCGAGCCAGCCGATCGACCTGGAGCGGATACTCGCGGTCCTCCGCCGACACATAGGTTTGATCTTGTTGTGCGTTGTGGTGGTGGCCGGTGCCGCATTGGGCTTTTCGGCACTCCAGCCGGATCAATATTCGGCGTCGGCCTCGCTGCTGTTCCGCAATCCAGGCTTCGCAGAAGATCTTTTTGGCACGACGTCCACCGCGGCGAACCCGGTGCCAGCGCGCGAAGCGGCGACGAATGAGAAGTTGGTGGGGCTCCAGGTCGTCGCCGAAAGGACGGCCACGAGGCTGAAAAGCGTTTCGGCGGAAGAAGTGGCCGACATGGTGAAGGTCGAATCCGAGGGAGAAGCCGAACTCGTATCGGTCACCGCAACCAGCCACAATCCCCGGGAAGCCCAGCTCGTGGCCAACGTCTTCGCTCGACAGTTCATCGCATTTAGAGCGGAAGCCGACAAATCTCGACTTCTAAACGCGAAGCGGCTCGCAGAACGAGAATTCGAGCGCCTTCCGCCTGCCCAGAAGGCCGGGGTGCGTGGCGAATCCCTCAGCCGCGCGGCGGAGAAGTTGAGTGTCCTTGCTTCGCTACAGACCGGCAACGCCGAGTTGGTTCAACCCGCCGATTTGCCCACGTCGCCCTCCTCGCCCAAGCCACTTCGCAATGGAGTTCTTGGAGCGATCCTCGGGCTGCTCCTAGGTATCGGGCTCGCCTTTCTTTTCGAGCGGCTGAATCGCAGGCTGCGGGATCCTGAGGAAACCCAGAAGGCGTTTGCCCTCCCGGTTATCGGGACGATCCCCGAGAGCAGGGCGATCATGGCGTCGAACCAGGGTGGCGTCGCACCCGAGCTTCCATTCCTTGAGAACGAGTCCTTCAGGATGCTGCGAGCCTCGCTGCGTTATTTCAGCGTCGATCGGGAAGTTCGCTCTGTGCTGATCACGTCATACGCCGCGGAAGTCGGAAAGAGCACCGTGGCATGGAACCTGGCCCGAGTCGCCGCGACGTCGGTGAACGCGATCATCGTCGAGACGGACCTGCGCAATCCGACCCTGGCCCGCCAGCATGGCCTGAAGATCGGACCGGGCCTGGCAGATCTACTGACGCACCAGGTGACTCTGGACGAAGTGATCCAGTCGAAACCGGTCGCGGTCGGCAGCAACGGGACCGCTGATGCCAGCCGTTCCTTAGACGTGATCGTCTCCGGTTCGCTCCCCCCCAACCCTGCCGAGTTGATCGAAAGCAAGGCGATGAGGGAGACGCTCGCGCATCTTTCCGGGCGCTACGACTTAATAGTCGTCGATACCGCACCGGTCGGGGTCGTCGCCGATGCCTTCCCGCTACTCCGTGAGGTCGACGGAGTGATTGCAGTTGCGCGTATGGAGAAAACGACCCGCGATTCGGCAGAACACATGCGTGAGCAGCTGGGACGACTCGAAGCCCCGCTGCTAGGGGTCGTCGCCAACGCCGTCAAGCGCAATCGAGGGCGCAAGAAATATGGCTATGGCTATTACGGCGGGTACTACGGGGGGCAGCAGAAATCGGCGTCCACTCCTGCCGATGAACCCTCCGCGTCGGTCGCTCAGCCCAACAACAACCCCTGAGCGCCATCGCGTCAGGCTGCAAAGGGTCCAGCGCCAACCAGGCCGAGTGCGCTGACGCCCAGGCAGATCGTGCCCAGTGCAACGTAAGAAGCGGCCACCAGCCGATAACGAGGCACAATCGGGAGCCGATGGCTTGATCCAGAAATCAGGTGGCGGCGTAACTCGCCCCTGAACGCAGCCCCCGGAACCGGGCGCTCCCGTTCGAGCCGCTCGCCAACAAAATCTGCGTCGTCTTGGTTTGGGCCGTTTGCATTCATCGGTCGAAGAGGTGTGAAGCAGGATTCAGACTACGTGCTCGGCGATAGGCAGCGACAGCGGCGGCCGCATGGCCAGTCGTCGCCTCCAATCGAGAGCGAACCACCCATGCGCGCCATTCCTCCGGTTCGGCACGAGTCGCTTCTTGAGCTGCTGCCAAGGCGCCCTGGGATTTGCCTTGGGCCTCCAAGACAAGCGCTTCCTGGGTCCACGGCTGAGCCGTGAAGGGCGCAGCTCGTCGCGCGCTTGTTGCATGAGTCAGCGCCCCGGCCAGATTGCCGGCACGGAATTCGGATTGGCTGCCCTGTAGGGCAAGGGCCGAAGAGAGCGGGATCGCGAGAGCGATCATCGCGGCGACGGAAAAGGCGACGCCCCCGAGGCGGGCAAATACGGGAAAAGGCTTGGACCGGCGTCGCTCTCCGGCGCTCACTAACACCGATGCCAAAAGGAGGAAGGCGATCGGTAGTACTGCGATCTGCCAGAGCCAGTCGTAGGCAGAGCCAAGACAGAAGGCCGCGCAGCCGGCGAGGGTAGCCGCGAGCTGCGTCTTTCGTCGACTCGACGCCCGCCGATATCTCCTCCCTCCTGCGACGAACACCCAGGCGAGAAAAGCGGCCAGCAGCGCGAAGCCGACCAGCCCAAGTTCGGCGAGCGCTTCCAGGTAAAGGGAATGTGCGTCTTCGACAAATCCGAGTTCGCCGTGACGATGTTGCGCCCACCAGCCTTCGAAGCTACCGGCGCCTCGACCCGTGAGCGGCGCCGACGAGTTCTCTTCCAGCGCAGCTTCCCAGAGTGGCCAGCGTCCGTTGCTGCTGAAGCTCTCCAGGCGCGCCGAACCATGGGTGGTCCCCTTCGCTGCCTTGAATTCATGCCAGGCGTGCGACGCCTTTCCAGGAGCCCCCAAAGCGAGCGCAGCGATAATCACCACGGCTATCCCGCCACCGACGGCGATCAACGACGTGCGACGGGAGGGCCTCGTCCAAGCCGGACGCTGACCGTATCTGAGCGCAAAGGTCAGACCGGCCTGGATCAGTCCGACACCGGCACAGACGACCAGCGTCATGGCCAAGATCTCGTTTCCCTGATGATGGGCCGCCGGATTGGCGAAGCCTTCGGCCAAAGCGTGACGCTGATGCGAGGCGACGATCAGGATCGCCGACCCGACTCCGGCGATGAGGACGGTCATCGCCTTCGGCAGGCGGTCGTGGGCAAGCGCGAGAAAGACGATCGTGCCGAAGATCGCCGCCAAGGTCCCGCCGCGGGAGAACGTGAAGTAGATGGTGAGCGCTAGAGCTGGCAAGGCAGCCGCGGCCAGCGCCCGGGTGACCGTATGTCGCGCCGCGCAGGCGACGTAGAGAACCAGCGGCAGGCCGATCGCGACGAGCGACGCGTTGGCATTCCAGTAGCCGAGTGGGTAGGCGAGGCGGAACTGATCGTGGTGGAAGAGTTCGACGGTTTCCTTCGCGGCCGGAACCCAGGCGGGATGCAGCCTGGAGACCAGCGCCACCAGAGCGATCACGGCTATCCCCGCTCCCAGCGCCGACACCATTCGCCTTGCGCCTTTTTCGCCGCGGATCGACAGCGCCAGGGCGAAGATGCCGAGATAGGTGACAACCTTTCCGACCTCTTCGAGCGAGTTATGGGTGGCGTCCGTCCAGATGAGGCTCAGAGCTACCCAGGCGACATAGCCGCCCAGCAACGCCAGGGCCACCCAGGAGCCCGCGCGAAAGCGATTCAGCGGCAGGGCGCCGACCGCGAGCCCAAGGAGGACGCCCCACCAGACCGCAATCCCGAGCTGGTTGCGGACGATCGGGTCGTAGCCTCCCCCGTTGAGGCCGAGGAACACGACGAGGCCGAAGCCGAGCAGCCATACCGCGATCGCCTGCGGGTCAATCCAACTGAAGCGCTGCTGCAGCTCGGATCGAGGGGAGGCAAGCGTCGCGGTCGTATCCATCAAACCGTGATACGAACCCAGAGAGCTGATCCTGACGCCTAGCAAATTCGCCCGCCCTGTCAGGTTGATCCCGCGCCGCCCGTATCTCTATTCGTGAAGCCGAGCAAGCTCAAGCTGATCGGCCTGTCGACCCTCTTGACGGCGATCCTCCTGGTTTCTCCTGCCGCAGCAGCCAAGAACGTCCCGCCTGGAGTATCTGGGGAGAATCAGTACACGGAAACGCTACCTGGACCGGGCGGCAACCATCCCACCGGAGGCGGGGGCTCCAACGGGGGTTCCCCGGCGGAAGTTCTGGGTGCCAGCAACGCCCGCAAGCTTGAGGCGTTGGGGCCCGAAGGCCAGGCGGCGGCACAGCTCGCCGCAGAAACCGCCCTGACCGCAGGCGGGGGCAGTCCGAACGGAAAACAGGGTGCCAGCAAAGGCAGTATCGCCGCCGGATCGAACGGCCGGGGCTCGAGCGGATCGGGATCGTCCGGATTCGAACAGGTCGTCAAGCAGATCACAGGTACGGGAGGCTCGAACTCGGGTGGTATGAGCTGGCTGCTGCCGCTGCTGATCGGTGGATCGATCGTCATCGCAGCCGCCTATCTGATCGGTCGTCGCCGACCGACGCGACCGCAGGACTGATCCCCCGTTGCGATTTCGATCGGGGTTCGTCGCGCTGACCCTTTCGGTCGCGCTGGTGGCATCGCTTTTCACCGTGGCCGGTGCAAACGCGCTGCCTCGTCTCGAAACCGGCTTCGGCGATTCGCTTTTCGCGACGAGCAGCTCCCAAACCCGTGAAGAATGGCTCGAGAGAGCCACCGAGGCGGGGGCTTCGATCGTCCGGATCAACGTCGAATGGCGCTCCGTCGCTCCGCGGACCCCGCCCGCAGGATTCGAACCCGCCGACCCGGCTTCCCCTGGATATGAATGGCAGCTGCTCGATGACGCGGTGCGCAGTGCCTCACACGACGGCCTGAAGGTGATGCTCACCGTCTACGAGGCTCCCCGGTGGGCAGAAGGGCCCAACCGCCCGAAGGAAACCGAACCGGGCGTCTGGAAGCCACAGGCGAGCGCCTACGAAGCCTTCGCGAAAGCCCTCGCCACCCGGTACGACGGCTCATTCCCCGACCCCGCCTTCCCCGGCTCGGCGTTACCTCGGGTCCGCTACTTCGAGGCCTGGAACGAGCCGAACCTCGATACGTACCTGAGCCCGCAATGGGAAGGAAGCCGGGCGACCGGCCCGGCGATCTACCGGGAACTCCTCAACAGCTTCTACACCGGCATCAAGTCCGCCCAGCCCGGGGCCACGATCATCGCCGGGAGCCTCGCACCATTCGGTGATCGTCCCGGCGGAGCGCGGACCCCGCCGGTGGAATTCCTCCGCGGAATGCTCTGCCTGCAGGGCGGGCGTCTATATACGACTCCCTGTCGAAACCCGGCTCATTTCGACGCCCTCTCCGACCATCCGATCGCAGTCGGCTCGCCGATGCAGTCGGCAAGAAGCCCGTTGGACGTGACGACGCCGAACCTGGGGCGCCTGACCAAGGTGCTGCGAAGAGCCGAAGCGACCAAGAGGGCCCTGCCGCGCGGTCACAAGCCGCTCTGGGTGACCGAGTTCTGGTACGACAGCGATCCACCCGACCCGGACGGCGTTCCGCTCTATCGGCAGGCGCGCTGGTATGAGCAGGATCTCTATCTGTTCTGGAAACAGGGCGCACATGTGGCGATCACGCTGCAGATCCGCGACGCGCCACCCGGCAAAGGCTACGAGTACACGAGCCAGGCCGGCGTCTACTTCTTGGATGGCAGCCCGAAGCCGTCACGGACCGCCTTCCGCTTTCCCTTCGTCGCCGAACGGGCCGACAAACGGTCGGTGACCGTCTGGGGAATCCCACCGGCCCGCGGGCGACTCAAGGTCCAGGAGCGTCATGATGGGAGTTGGGCCACCATCCGCTCGATGGCCGTCAAGCAGGCACGGGGGCCATTCTCCCTTACCCTTCCGATCCAGGGCAAGGGGCAGCTCCGCGCCGTGGTCGGCGGAGAGGCGAGCCTGCCCTGGTCCTTGGGCTGAAGCTAGACTTCGCAGGCTGCGTAGACGATCAGCCAGGCTTCCGAATAAGCGGTGGTGGAGAGGTTGGTCAACTGGGCCGACCAGCCCGTGGTCGCTTCGTTGGGTGCACTCAGCGAAACCGTCAGAAAGGGTGCCGCCGGCGCCGCTATTTCCGCTCCGCCGGCGAGAACATGCTCTTCGTGCGGGCATTCGACGGTCACGATCTGGCTCAAGCCGTCTGCGGTGGGAGTGTAGGGCACCGACACCATCGAGCCACGGCGGACGATCTTGTATTGGAGGCGAGAAGGCTTCGAGCAACCGGTGCCCTTTTTGCCGAGTTTGCCCGTCGGACACTTGGTCGATGACGCAGCACGACCTGACGCAGGGGTGAACAGGATCAGGGCACTCAGGATTGTCAAAAGGGCTGCGATGGCTATGCGGCTGGGGGGAAGTCGCGTTTCGGACATCCTCGGCTCCTTAAGGGGGATCGGCTCTCCGGGGGTTCGGCTTTCGCTATCGACATTTGTCAGGATCGACTAAAACCCTGCGTATGTATAGCCAAGCCTTGCGGTGCAACTTCCAAGAGAGGACCTAAGGATGCGCAGAACTTTGTATATGCCCGTGTTGGTGGCAGCCGTCTTGGGGCTCGTGGCCCTGCTTGCCCCGGCGAGCTCGATGGCAGCGGGCAAATGCCCGGCCGGGGAAAAAGAAATTTCAAAATCGCCCTACTGCGAAAAGGAAACGACTACCCCACCACCGCCTCCGCCGACGACCCCGCCACCGCTGACCACGGTTGCGACCGCCAATGAAATCGTCACCGGTGCGGTCAAAGTCACCTTCAACGTTCCCGGTGCGGGCAGCCTCGCCCTCAAAGGCAATGCGATCAAAATCAAAAAGATCGTCATCAACGCGTCCGGCAGCATCACGGTGATCCTGCGGCCGACCGGCAAAGTCCTCCAGCACCTCGAAAACAGGGGCTGGACCAGGCGGAAGCAGATCTTCGCCACCTTCACCGCCGCTGACGGATCCACGCAGACGGTCAAGGTCGTCATCCGGTTCCGCAAACCGTAGTCCTCACCTCCAGCGGGCGCTGCACCGCAGCGGGCTGAGCTACAGCCGGCCATCGGATTCCGGTGGCCGGCTGTTTACGTTTGGCGGGAACTGAATACCCTGCGGAAGATGCCACCTGGGGACTTCGCCGACGTCTACGAGAGCGAGATCTGGAGCGTCTACGGGTTCTTCGCCTACCGCGTACGGTCGGTAGCCACAGCGGAGGACCTTACGCAACAGACCTTCGAACGGGCTCTGCGGGCCTGGAAGCGCTTCGACCCGGAGCGTTCGCCAGCGCGGACCTGGCTGTTGGCGATCGCCCGCAATCTGCTGATCGACCACTACCGAGCCGACGTCTGGGGACGTCAGCAGGCGATCGAGGAGGTACCGGAGGGAGAGCTCGGGAGCGAGCTCGCCGAGCCCGATCTCGGCATCGAGCCAGACCTGGCCGAGGCACTTGCGACCCTGGCCCCCCGCGACCGCGAAATCCTCGCCTTGCGCTTCGGCGGCGACCTCAATGGCCCCGAGATCGCGGAGCTAACGGGACTGACGGTCGCCAACGTGCAGCAGATCCTCTCGCGCTCCCTGCGCCGGCTCCGGAACAGCCTCTACGACTCGGGATTGAGCTCCACCAGGCGCAACCGCGGTGGCCAATCCTGAGTGTCAGAATTCCGACACCTGGACACTTCCGGGTCCATCGATGGACGGTAAAGTCCCGCCTCGGCAGGCTGGATTAACCCGCCGGCACACAGTGGACAAAGACACTCCCCTCGACACCCCAACCTCCGTAGCGACGCCTCGGCGTCAACAGCACGAGGCACCCAAGAAGCCCTGGATCCGTCGAGTCCGCATCGCCAGGCGCCCGAGCCAGGCGGTAGAGATCCTCGACGGAGAGGCAAGCCGCCAGGTCACTGCCCGCAACGCGATCTTCCGCCGACTGCTGCTCGTGGGCGACCTCCTCGCGGCCGCCGTCTCGCTCCTCATCGTCTCACTCATCTTCGGCGCAACGCTCCAGCCTGTCTCCCTTCTCCTGATCCCGACGATCGCGGTGATCGGCAAGCTCAGCGGCGTCTACGACCGCGACGAGTACCGGCTCGCGAAGACCACCCTCGATGAGGCACCCTCCCTCTTCCGTCTATCTACGCTCCTCACCCTGCTCGTCTACCTCAGCGGCAACGTGCTGGTCGAAGGCGGCTTCGGTCGCTGGGATGCGCTCAGCTTCTGGGCACTCCTGTTCGTCTCGCTGGTCGGCTTCCGCTGGATCGCCCGCCAGGTCGCGGCCGCCGCGACCGACGAGGAGCGCTGCATCATCATCGGCGACGCCGAATCGGCGGATTGGCTGGCGCAGAAGCTCGAGCGCTCCCACCGCACCCACGTCGACCTGATCGGCCGCGTCGGGCTGCACGCCGCCGATGCCGATACCGGCGACATCGAAAAGCTCGGCGACTTCGAGCAGCTACCGGAGCTGCTCGCCGCCTTCGCGGTCGACAGGGCGTTGGTCGCACCTGGTCGGGACGATCCCGAGGAGGAGGTCCTCACGGCGATCCGCCTGCTGAAGCGCAACGGCGTCTACGTGAGCATCCTCCCCAGCCCGCTCGAGGTGGTCGGCACGGCGATCGAGTTCGACGAAGTCGAGGGGGCGACGCTGCTCGGCGTGCGTCGCCATGGCCTGAGCCGCTCCTCGCGCTTCGTCAAGCGCGCCTTCGACCTCACGCTGTCGCTCTTCGGATTGCTCATCCTCTCGCCGCTGATGGCGGTGATCGCGATCGCGATCAAGATCGACTCACGCGGCCCCGTCTTCTTCCGTCAGCCGCGGATGGGCAAGGACGACAAGCCCTTCGACATCTACAAGTTCCGCACCATGGCCGACGGCGCCGATGCTCAGCGCGAGGCGCTCGCCGATCGCAACGAAGCCGGTGGTGGACTCTTCAAGATCGACGACGACCCGCGGATCACCAAGATCGGCAAGTTCCTGCGGCGTACCTCGCTCGACGAGCTCCCGCAGCTGATCAACGTCGTCCGCGGTGAGATGTCGATGGTCGGGCCGCGACCCCTGGTCCTCGATGAGGACGAGCGGATCACCGGGCTCGACCGCAGCCGTCTTCTCGTCGTCCCCCCGGGCGTCACCGGGATGTGGCAGATCCTCGGTTCGGCGCGCATCCCGATGGACGAGATGGTGAAGATCGACTACCTCTACGGCGCGCACTGGTCGCTCTGGTTGGACATCAAGATCCTGATCCGCACCGTGCCGTTCGCGCTTTCCAAACGCGGGCTCTGAGAGCCTTATTCGTCACACAATTGGCACGTTCTGCGCGCCACAGGTGCGATTTTTCCGGCTAGCCTGGGCGGCATGGCAGCGGCACCCAGACAGAGCTGGAGCGACGACCGCATCGACGGCCTCGTCGAGGTCATCGATACCCGGTTCGATGGTGTCGATACCCGATTCGATGGTGTCGATACCCGATTCGATGCCGTCGACGTCCGGTTCGATGCGGTGGACGCGCGGTTCGAGGCGGTCGATGCGCGATTCGATGTGGTCGATGCCCGGTTCAAGGCGGTCGACGATCGATTTGATGCCGTCGATGCGCGATTCGACCGAGTCGATGCGCGATTCGACCGTCTCGAAGTCGAGGTCAAAGATCGGGGCTCGGAACTCAGGCAGAGCTTCGAGGCTCTGCAGAGGACCCTCCTCGGCGGCTCCCTCGGGGTGATCGCCGCGCTCATCGGTCTGGTCGGCGCCGTGCTCGTCGCTCACTTCGCCTGACGCCCCTCCAGCGCGACTGCTTCAGGCGCTGAAGCCGATCAGCGCCTGGACCGGGGCGGCAAGACGTTCGCGGCCACGCAGGTCGGTCAGCTCGATCAAGAAGGCGTAGGCGACGACCTCGCCGCCGAGGCGCTCGACGATTGCGGTGAGGGCGGCGGCGGTGCCGCCGGTCGCGATCAGGTCGTCATGGACGACGACGCGGGTGCCGGGTCCGATCGCGTCGCTGTGGACGTGGAGCTCGGCGGCGCCGTACTCCAGTTCGTAGACCTCGCGCACCGTGGCGGCCGGCAGTTTGCCCTCGCGACGGGCGGGGACGAAGCCGGCGCCGAGGCGCAGGGCGAGCGCCGGGCCGAGGACGAAGCCGCGTGCCTCGGCGCCGAGGACGATGTCAACCGGCCCGAGATCGGCGAGGTCCGCCGCGAGAAGGTCGACCGCGCTCGCGAGCCCCGCCGGATCGGCGAAGAGCGGGGTCGCGTCGCGGAAGCAGATCCCCTCGCGGGGGAAGTCCGGGACCGAGCGGACCAGGCCGCGCAGCCGGTCGATCTGCTGGTCCCGACCCGATGGCATCGGCCGATCCTGACATCGCCGGCCGGGTCGTGTCGACCACCCTTCCATCCTGCCCCACCGGCTGGGACACTCTGGATCGATGACGGTTCGGCCCTCGATCCTTCGACGGGCGCTCCTGCGCCTCGGCGCCATCGGTCTGGGAATGATCCTCGTGCCGGCGGCAACGGCTTCGGGTGCGGTCACGGTCGTCGAAGGGGAATGGGGCGCGCGGACCTCGGACGCCCTCCCCGTCTCCTTCCAGGTCAAGGAAGGCCAGGTCGTCGACGCTCATTTCGCCTTCGCCTGGGGCTTCTGCGGCGACTTCGAATCGGCGCTGCCGAACACCGACCCGATCGCCGCCGACGGCAGCTGGTCCTTCCTCGACAGCCGCGGGCCGAAGATCGAAGCCACCTTCGTCGCCGCCGACCGGGTGGAAGGGAAGGTCATCGCCCCGAGTCGCGAGCTGCCCGGGTGCCCGAAGACCGAAGCGACCTTCGTCGGCGCGCCCGGCCCGGTGCCCCCGCCGTTGCCGATCCGGATCAGCGATGGGCGCGGCCGCCTCGAATCGCGGCCGCGCCGGATCACCATCACCGGCGCCGCGGTCCGCTACGCATATGACCTCCACTGGCGGTCGATCGGCCCCGGGAGGGCCGAAGCGAAGGGCAGGGCTTTCATCCGCGCCAAGGGCAGGACGTTCCGCCTCCGGGTGTGGATCACCCTGAACCGGGCGATCGACCGCGACGGATACCGGACCTACCGGGTCGTCAACTACCACCTCCTCGGGAAGCTCCCCGCGGGTATCTCACGCTGGGGCTCGCGACCGCTCTCCTAGAAGAGTCGCCGTCTCCGCCCGCCTACCGTCTGCCCCGACTTCTTCTTCCGCTTCTTCTTCTTGACGCACCTCGCCTTGCCGCGGACCTTGCGCTTGACGAAGCCCTTCTTGCACTTGAGCGGCTTCGCGGTATTCGTGGTCTGAGGCGGCGGTGCGGTGGTCGTGCCTTCGCCTCCGGGCGCCGCGCCGATCGCGATCGAGGTCGTCGCCGTCGCGCCTTCGAAGCCCGCGCCGGCGGCGACCTGCGCTTCGACGGTGCAGATGCCGACGGCATCGAAGGTGAACCGCCCCCCGTCCCAGGGGCAGACGCTCGGCGTCAGGCTCGCGTACGTCACCGGGCCGGGCGCGCCGCTGAGGCTCGTGGCCGGCACGTAGGTGCCACCGACCACGCCGGTGCCCGGTGGCGATACGAAGGACAGGGTCGTCGACCGCGGGAACGCGACCACCTGAGCCTTGCTCCCGACCGCGTCGTGCAGGTGGAGCATGAGCAGGCCGCTGCCGTGGTCGGTCGCGTAGGAGGTCGCGTTGCGGACCACCGTCACCGAGCTGCCGGAGCGGTCTTCCAGCAGCGGCCCGACCACGCTCGAGCCGATCAGGCGCACCGCGGGCGCGTGGAGGTCGGCGGTCAGTTCAGGGTCGAACGTCTCGGGATCGAGGCCGGCCAGGTCGACAGGGTCTTCCTGGCTGTTCGAGAACGAGGCCACGCCGTACCTGACGGTCGGGTGGGTGGATTTGACGCCGAGCGCCGAGAGGGAGACGGGCAGGATCATCACGTCGCTGTCGTAGAGCGCGGCATCGATGTCGCCTTCGCGATCGTCGAGCGGCTGCCGTTCGACCACCGCGTGCGTGGTCAGGTTCTCGAGCACGGCGTCGAACTGGTCGTCGGTGGTCTGCGGCTCGTTGTAGAGGACGAAATCGGGCGACCCGTCGCCGTTCGTGTCGAGGTAGATGTCGAACTCGACCTTCGCGTGCGGGATCGACCAGGCCGCCCGCGCGGCGATCGCGAAGTAGGCCTTCGAGCCGTCGGCGGTGACCCCGACGTAGTGGATGTCCGCGTCCCGCTCTTCGGGGAGGGTGAGGCAGGGCCATTCGGTCTCCGGGTCGACGCAGGTCGGGGTGACGCCGCTCGTCTGCGTCAGCTCGAAGCCGGCGAGGAGCGAGCGGATCTCGGCTTCGGTCCCGAGGCCGTTCGCCCCGGGGCTCATGCCGAGGTCGTTGCCGGTCAGTTCGAGCGTGCCGGTTTCGCCGTGCATCGTCACCGAGCTTTCCTGGGTCATCGTCGCCACCGGGCGCGGCGCGGCGTAGACGGGGACGCGAAGCTCGTGCAGGGGGTCGGTGTCGCCGACGGGCGTCAGGATGAGCAGGCCGCTGGCCTCGGCGAGCGTCTCGCGCGGCTTCCCGTTCGCGCCGGTCCGGCCGATCGTCGCTTCGACCGCCTTGGTCAGCGCCGAAGGATCGGGGGCGCTCAATGTCAAGATCACGGTCGCGTCGCCGCCCGCCGGCACCGTGACTTCGCTCGGCGAGGCGCTGTAGGTCACGCCCGGCATCGCCGTGATGTTTTCGATCCCGGCTTCGTAGCTCGCCGCGGAGGTGCCGAAGTTGTGGACGGTGATGTGTTTGGTCAGCGTCGTCGGGGCGCTCACCTGGACCGGGCCGAACGAGGCGCTGACCGCGCCCGGGTCGTCGGCGTCATAGGCGATCACTTCGTTGTGGGCCGCCTGCTCGGCGTCGATCCGTCCCGACCCCACCCGGTTCGGCCCGTAGCGCAGGCCGGTGCCGTTGCCGCCGGTGGTGACGTCGTGGACCGCGGTGTTGACGATGTCCGCCTTGATCTGTTCCGGCGTCCAGGTCAGGTGCTCGCCCCTGAGCAGGGCCGCCTCGCCGGCGACCATCGGCGTCGCCATCGAGGTGCCCGAGAGAGACTCACCCTGGTCGCCGGTGCCGATGCCGGCGGAGAAGACCGAGGTGCCGACGGCGGCGACATCGGGCTTCACGTTGCCGGTCGCGTGGATGCCGCGCGACGAGGACTTGTTCAGCTTGTCGGTGTCTTCCGGGGCGCTCACGAACGTGTCGACGGAGGTCGTGCCGTCGACCTCGACGGGGACCGACGATTCGATCGCCTGGCGGATCGCTTCCCCGCCTCCTTTCGTGACCAGCACGCCGGGGATCGCCGCCGAGCCGAGCATCCCCACCGCGAACACTTCCGAGCTTTCGGCGAGGATGACGCCCGTCGCGCCCGCATCGAGAAGGTTGGTCGACCGCGCGGCCGAGCCGCAGGGGGTGCCTTCGTTCCATTCGGCGAGCACCACCTTGCCTTCGACCGCGGCCGCGTCGGACGAGGAGAGCGCCGTGCAGGCGTCGGGATCGTCGGCCGGCGCGAGTGCCACTTCGCCGCTCAGGTCGGGTTCATGCGCCCAGTCGTATTCGTCCGAGCGCGATGCCCCGAACTTGTGCGGCGTGGTGCCGATCGTCACTTCAAGCCCGTCGTCGACATTGCCCGCGTCGACGCTGTTGGCGACGGTGATCGCCTTCGATGCGTCGCCCGGGGAGCCGCCCACGTCGGCGCTTTCGCCCGAGTTGCCCGACGCGATCACGACCGTGATGCCGGCTTCGACGGCGGCGTTCGCGGCGACCGTGTCCCCGTCTTCAGGTGAGCCGTAGTCGGCACCGAGCGACATGTTGACGACGTCGGCGTGGTCGCTCATGTCGTGGTCGCCGTTGGGGTCCATCGCGCGGTCGAGCGCCGCCGCGACGTAGTCGGTCGACCCTTCGCAGCCGAAGACCTTGTAGGAGATCAACCGCGCCCCGGGCGCCATGCCGGGCCCGATGCGCATCGCGCCCAGTTCCGGTTCGGTCGCGTTGTAAGGACCGGGGTACGTCGCGCCGCCGCTCGTCACGCCGTACCCGGCGGCCGAGCCGGCGACGTGCGTGCCATGGCCCTCGCAGTCGAGCGGGTTCGGGTCGGGCGCCGCGACCAGTTCCGCGCCTTCTCCTTCCGCGTCGTAGTCGTCGCCGACCAGGTCCCAACTTGCGGCCGCATCGAACTTCGCCGCGTCGTAGGAGGACGGGTCCGGCGTCGTGGTGTCGTGTTCCTTCGCGGTTTCGAAGGCGCCCACCGTGCCCGGCCCGCCGAAGTCGGCGTGGGTGTAGTCGAGCCCGGTGTCGATCACCGCGATCGTCTCGCCTTCGCCCGTATAGCCGGAACCGGCGGCGCCCCACACCTCGGGCGCACGCTGGAGCGCCACCGCGGTGGCGTTCTCCGGCGACTTCGGGGCGATCGGGTAGACGTGGGTCACCCCTTGGATTTCGGCCAGCTGCGCGTAGTTGTCGACGTTCGTCGTGACCGCCACGGCGGCCATCACGTTCTCCATCCGGTAGAGCACCGGCGAATGCGCGGGCAGTTCTTCGATCGCCGCGTCCTGCGCCTCCCGGATACGGCCGTACTGCCGGGTCGCCGCGGTTCGCGCCGAGGCCCGCCCGTCAGGCCGCCTCGCGTCGAAGGCCTTCGCCGCCGACGCGTCGTCCAGCTTCAGCAGGAACGCATAGCGCCCGTGGTCGGGCACGCCCGCCGGCAGGCCGGCCGCCTGCGAGGTGGACGTTGCGAACGTTGCGACGATCGCGAGCACCGCAACGGCGACCATGACGGCAGCCGTGATCGCTGCCGTCCAGCGCCTACCACTCTCCCCGGGCCGTTTCCCTCTCATGCGTCCCGTGATTTAAACAGCGCGAGGTGATTCGGGCGGGCGTCCGGCCGCTGGACGGGCCGGTCGATTCGCGGACGAGGGGAGCTGGCGCCCGAGGGAAAGGGACGCGGCCGTCCCGGCCACGACCCCGGCAGGGTGTGGCCGTGGCCGGGACGGCCGAGGGTTCGGGGAGAGGGCGAGGGGGATCGGCATGCTCCGGGGAGGGAGAGGCGCGTGTTCCTCCACGAAGGCCGTTGAAGTCCACTCTTCCGTGAACGTTCCTC
>Ga0335083_10000130_pt1 | contig 131634 bp, 122 predicted proteins | sample Lox_Sample_42_FD_206716 | JGI IMG/M metagenome (GOLD analysis project Ga0335083, IMG submission 206716) | Soil microbial communities from Loxahatchee National Wildlife Refuge, Florida, United States - Lox_Sample_4.2 | ecosystem: Environmental > Terrestrial > Soil > Wetlands | place: USA... | reverse complement strand
TGCTCGCCGAGCACGACGAGCAGCCACGCGAGCGCGGCGGTGAGCGCGCCATGCGCCGCGAAGTAGAAGTGCAAGAGCTCGATCTCGAGCTCGCGCGCTTCGAGCTGCTCGCCGTTCGGCCCGCGCGCCTGCTTCAGCACGCCGAGCGCGCTGCCCGCGCCGTCCTTGGTCGCGACCGCTTCCTTGATGTACACGCGCAGCCGATCGCGCGCCTTGAGCGCCTTGCCGTATGCCGTGAACGGCAGGTTGATCGGCGGCGCGAACGAGCCGCGGTTCATGATCGTGAAGTCGCGCGAGCCCGCCTCGTTGCTCGTCTTCGGATCGCCGGCCGCGAACAGGAGATCCGCGATGTCGAAGCCGAGCTGCGGCAGGTCGGCGTTGAGCGCGCGCTCGCTGCCGTCGGCCCACCGCGTCGTGAACCGCTCGATCACGGTGAAGATGCCGGGCAGGTAGGTCGCGAGCGCATCGTCGGAGAACGCGGCGAGCAACAGGCGCTTGCGCGTCTTGTGGCGCGTGCCGTCGAGGAACGGCACCGCATCGGGATGCAGGATCTCCTGGAGAAACTTCGGCGACCCGGCCTCGCGCGTGAAGTTGTCGGGATCGAGGAAGAACGCGAACGCCTCGGGGCCGGCGAAGAACACGACGGTGTCGCCGAGGATGCGGGTCTTCCACACGTGGCCGTGGCGCTTCGTGCGCGAGAGCGTGAACGTGAACGGATCCTTCAGGAACGCGAGCGCTTCGCCGAAGAACGGCAGTCCGAGCGATCCGGGAGGCACGGTAGCCATGTCGGCTCATGCTACTCGAATTTGAAGCGCGCGAGCCCGATGCCGGCGAACAGCGCCGAGAATCCGAGCAGCGCGCCGAGCTCGGGCAGGACGTCGCCGAGCGTGGTGCCCGCGCGCACGAGCACCGCGTAGTAGGCATCGAGCGCCCACGACTGCGGCACGATCTTGCCGAGGTGCTGCATGACCGGCGGCATGAGCAGGCGCGGAAACATGCACCCGCCGAGCAGGCTCATCACGAGCACGAACACCGGCACGATGCTGCCGATCTGCCGCTCGGTCCAGCCGAGCGCGGCGACGAGCAGGCCGAGCGAGCACGCGCACAGCACGACCGCCGCCGACACCACGACGAGCGCGAGCGGGCTGCCCGCGACGCGCATGCCGAACACGGTGACGCCGATCGTGAAGATGATCGCCAGCTGCGCGCAGCCGATCAGGTAGTACGGGATCAACTTGCCGACGAGCGCCTTCCAGCGCGGCACCGGCGCCGCGAGCAGCCGGCGCCACGTGCCGGTCGTGCGCTCGCTCGCGAACGAGATCGCGACCGTCATCGCGAGGAAGAACGCGAACAGGACGGCGTTCGCGGGCACCGTGACCTGAAAGCCCGAGATGTCGTCGAGCACCTTCGCGATGCCCGGGGGCGACACCGCGACGACCGGCGGCGGCCCGGGCGGCAGCGGCGGCGCGAGCGCGCGCATCACGACACCGGTGAGCGCGCCCTGCACCGGGCCGGTGACCTGGACCGGCGCGCCCAGATCGATCGACAGCTCGACCGGCGCCGGCGCGTCGGGGACGATCAGGCCGGCGATCGCGTCGTTGTTCGCGACGGCGGCGCGCACGGCGTCGGCGGAGGCGCGCCGATCGGGCACGAACCCCGGCGTCGCGGCGAGCACGCGCGCGATCGCCTCGCCGCGCGCGTCGCCATCGCGGTACGCGACCGGAATCTGCCGCGGCTCGCCGCGATCCGGCCCGAAGTGAAACATCGAGCCGAACACGACGATGAACGCGAGCGGCAGCACGAACAGCATCAGCAGGCGGCCGCGGTCGCGCACGAGGAGCCATACGTCCTTGACGATCGTCGCGCCGATCACGGCTCGTCTCGCAGGGCGCGTCCGGTGAGCGCGAGAAACGCGGTCTCGAGGCTCGCGCGCCGCGACTCGATGCGCGCGATCGTCGCGCCGGTCGCTTCGATCGCGGCGAGCACCGGCGCGAGCGCGCCGCGCGGCACCACGCGCAGCACCTCGCCGTGGCGCGTGACCTCGCCGTGAGCTTCGGCCGCGCGCGCCGCGGCGTCGACGTCGCCGGTGACCTCGAGCTCGACGCCGCGTTCCGCGTGCTGTGCGACGAGCTCCGCAACCGTGCCGGCCGCGCGGATCTCGCCGCCGTCCATGATCGCGACGCGCGTCGCGAGGGCCTCGACCTCCTCGAGGTAATGGCTCGTGTAGATCACGGTCATGCCGTCGCCGTGGAGCGCGCGCACGGTCTCGAAGATGTGGTTGCGGCTCTGCGGGTCGACGCCGACGGTCGGCTCGTCGAGTACGAGCAGCTCCGGTTCGTGCAGCAGGCCGGCCGCGATGTTGAGCCGGCGCTTCATGCCGCCCGAGTACGTGCGCACGACATCGCCCGCGCGATCGGCGAGCCCGACGACGCGGAGCGCCCACTCGATCCGCGCGCGCAGCGGCAGCCCGCGCAGCCCGTAGAGCGCGCCGAAGTAGCGCAGGTTCTGGTTCGCCGACAGCTCGTCGAACAGCGCGAGCTCCTGCGGCACGAGCCCGAGCTTGCGCCGCGCCTCGCGCGTCGCTTCGCCGGCGATGCGCACGCTGCCGCGCGTCGGCGTCACCACGCCGCACGCCATCGAGATCGTCGTCGTCTTGCCGGCGCCGTTCGGACCGAGCAGGCCGAGGATCTCGCCGCGCGCGACCTCGAGATCGAGCGCGCGCACCGCGGTACGCGTGCCGTAGTCCTTGCCGAGCCCGCGCAGCTCGAGCACCGGCGCGGCCGCGGTCATGGCTGGAGCACGATCTTGCCGAACGCCTCGCGCGCCTCGAGCATGCGGTGCGCGTCGGCCGCGCGGGCGAGCGGCAGCACCGCATGCACGACCGGCGACAGCCTCCCGGCCGCGACGTGGTCGAGCACGGCCAGCAAGTCGGCCTTGCTCCCCATCGTCGAGCCGAGCACCTCGACCTGGCGAAAGAAGATGTGGCGCAGATCGATCGCGGGCGAGAACCCGGACGTCGCGCCGCACGTCACGACCCGGCCGCCGGCGCGCACCGCGCGGATCGACTTCGCGAACACGTCGCCACCGACGTGCTCGATCACGACATCGACGCCGCGCTTGTCGGTCAGGTCCTTGCACTCGGCGACGAAGTCCTGCGTCGTGTAGTCGATCGCGACATCGGCGCCGAGCGCGCGTGCCCGCTCGAGCTTCGCCGGCGTGCTCGCGGTCGCGATCACGCGCGCGCCGTGGAGCTTCGCGATCTGGATCGCCGCGACGCCGATGCCCGAGCCCGCGCCCTGCACGAGCACGACCTCGCCGGGCTGCACGCGCGCCTTGTGGACGACCATCTGCCACGCGGTCAGGAACGTGAGGATCGACGCGGCCGCGTCCGCGAACGCGAGCCGCTCGGGATACGGCGCGAGGTTCACCTGCGGCACGACGACGTACTCGCCGTAGCCGCCCTGCGCGTTCTCGCCGAGGATCTTGTACGAGCGGCACAGGTTGTCGTGGCCGCCGAGGCACGCCGCGCAGCGCCCGCACGACAGGCCGGGCTGCACGACGACCTTCGCGCCGGGCTCGGCGACCGCGCCGGCGCCGACCTCGTCGATCTCGCCGACGATGTCCGAGCCGAGCCGATGCGGATACCCGAGCTTGAACGCGGGGCCGCCGCGCCGCACCCAGATGTCGAGGTGATTGAGCGCGACCGCGCGCACGCGCACGCGCACCTCGCCCGGCCCCGGCTCGGGCACCGCGATCTCCTCCGCGCGCAGCACCTCGGGCCCGCCGTGCTCCCGGATCACGATCGCGTTCATCGTCGCCATGGCGCGAGCGTAATGTATGTTCGCGGCGTGCGCGTCGTCCCCGTTCCGTGTCTCAAAGATAATTTCGCGTACCTCGTGATCGATGACGCGGGGAGTGGCCGCGCCGCGGTCGTCGATCCCGGCGAGGCGCCGCCGATCGAGGCCGCGCTCGCGCGCGAACGCGTCGCGCTCGCGGCGATCTGGCTGACGCATCACCATCACGATCACGTCGGCGGCGTCGACGCGCTCGCCGACGCGCACGGCGATCTCGAGATCGTCGCGCACGTCCACGATCGCGGCCGCGCGCCGCGCGTCACGCGGTTCGTCGACGATGGCGACGAGGTCGCGCTCGGCGGCGTGCGCGCGCAGATCATCCACAACCCCGGCCACACGCTCGGCGCGATCAGCTACTACGTGCGCGACACGGCGGTCTTCACCGGCGACACGCTGTTCGGCGCCGGCTGCGGGCGCCTGTTCGAGGGCACGGCCGAGATGATGTACGCGTCGCTGTCGCGGCTCGCCGCGCTGCCGCCGGCGACGCGCGTGTACTTCGGCCACGAGTACACCGCGGCGAACTTGAAGTTCGCCGCGGCGGCCGAGCCGGCGAACGCCGCGGTCGCCGCGCGCGCCGCGGCGATTCCGACGCCGTCGACGCCGTCGACGATCGCCGACGAGCTCGCGACCAATCCGTTCGTGCGCGCGAAGGATGCCGCCGAATTCGCCGAGCGCCGCACGCGCAAGGACAGCTTTCGCTAGCCCGGCCGCGACCTCACGCGCGCGGCAGGCGGAGCGCGAAGCGCGAGCCGCCGCCGGGCCGCGGGCGATATGTGAGGTCGCCGCCCATCGCGCGCGCGAGCGAGCGCGACAGCGCGAGGCCGAGGCCGAGCCCGGCCGGTCCATCCTTCGAATGCACGCGCGAGAACGGCTGGAACAACGCCCGCGGATCGGCGACGCCGGGGCCGCGATCCTCGACGACGACCTCGACCGCGTCGCCGAGCTCGGACGCCGCCAGCCGGATCGCGCGATCGCTCGCGACCCGCGCGTACTTCTCGGCGTTGTCGAGCAGGTTCGCGACGATGCGCGCGACCGCGTCGCGATCGAACCGCGCGCGCAGCGCGGCGTCGACGTCGAGCTCGAGCGACGCGCCGGTGCGCTCGAGCGTGGGTTGCGCGCGCTCCGCGAGCTCGCGCAGCGCGGTGCCGAGCTCGCCCAGCTCGGCGCCCACGATCAGGTTGCCGCGCTCGAGCTGCGAGAAGCCCAGCACGTTCGACACGACGCGTCCGAGCCGCGCCGCCTCTTCGCTCGTGCGCCGCGCGTAGTCGCGCAGCTTGCCCGGATCGCCGAGGCCGTCGGCGAGCATGTCGCCGTACAGCTGCAGCCCGGCGAGCGGCGTGCGCAGCTCGTGCGCGGCGGCCGCGGCGAACTGGCTGCGCTCGCGCGCGAGCTGCTCGGCGCGCGCGACCAGCCACACGACGCCGGTCGCGGCGAGGACCGCGACGAGCGCGATCGCGACGAACTTGATCGCGAAGTCTCGAGCGATCGCGTGCGCGTCGCTCGCCGCGCGCGCGAGCGCGTGAGGATTCGGCTCGACCGACACCTGCCAGCCTGCCGGCAGCTCGTTGCCGGCGGCCGGCGCGCCCGGGCCGATCCGCGCGACCATGTCGCCGGCCTGCGCCGCGAGCCAGCTCGTCACGGTCGCGCGATCGATCACGAAGCCCTGCACGAGCGGCCCCGCCGGCGTCGCGACGCGGCGGACCGCGACGAGCGCCGGGCCGCCGCCGAACGCGTGGGTCCGCCACGCGAACGCGGACACGACGATCGCGACCGGCGAGTCGACGCCGATCGGCGCGCGCTGGCGATACACCGCGTTCGCGCTCGCGTTCTGCGCGTACGTGTTCGGATCGACCTCGAGCACGCGTCCCGGCCCACCCGGCGCGGCGGTGCGCGCGAGCGTCACCGCGAGCTCGCGCGTCACCGCGTCGCGAAACGCGCGGTCGGCCGCGGCGTGCTGCGTGTCGGACAGCTCGGGCACGTCGTCGTTGATCGTCGGCGTGGTGACGTGGCCGGCGCCGTCGATCTGGAAGTATCCGGCGACGAGCGGGTCCTGCGGGCCGCCCGCGAGCGGCGACGGCGCGACGTTGCCGCCGATCGACGCGTGCGGATCGTGCACGAGGTTCTGGTAGTGAAAGTACGGGCGCTCGCTCTCGCGCGCGACGAGGCGCTCGAGCTGGTCGCGCAGATCGCGGGCGAGCTCGGCCGCGCGCTGGCCGGCGGCGGCCGCCGGCGCGGTCTCGATCTCGTGCTGCGCTGCACGCACGTCGCGCCAGCCGGCGAGCCCGAACGCGACGAGCAAGGCCGCGACCAGCGCGGCGAGCACCGCCGCCGCGATCAGCGCGCGACGCGCCACGCGTACCCCGCGCCTTTCACCGACACGATCACGTTCGGGCGCGCCGGATCGGCCTCGACCTTCTTGCGCAGGACCGCGATCGCCATGTCGACCGCGCGCGTCTGCAGGTCGCCGCGCTGGCCGAACACCTGCTCGAGCAGCTCCGCGCGCGTCACCACGCGATCGCGGTGGCGATACAGCCAGCGCACGATGCCGACCTCGCGCGGCGTGAGCGACACCTCGGCGCTGCCGCGCACGACGATCATGCGCGCCAGATCGATCACCACGTCGTCGACGCGCAGCTCGTCGAGCGCATCGGGCGCCGGCGCGCGCCGGCCGAGCGCGCGCACGCGGGCGAGCAGCTCGCGCGCGGAGAACGGCTTGGTGACGTAATCGTCGGCGCCCTCGACGAGGCCCCGCACCTTGTCGTCCTCGGAGCCGCGCGCGGTCAGCATCAGGATCGGCAACCCGGGCCGCGCCGCCCGCAGCCGCCGGCACACGTCCATGCCGTCGAGCCGCGGCAGCATCAGGTCGAGCACGACGAGCTCGAACGGATCTCGAAGGCCCACCACGACCGCGGCCGCGCCGTCGCCGACCGCCGTCACCGCATGACCATCGCCGGTCAGAAGATCGACGATCCCTTCGCGCAGGCTCGCTTCATCTTCGACCACGAGGACACGCAACCGAGGCGTAGCGATCGAGCGAGTGCGAAGCATGAGCAACCTTGGGCCGAGGGAATGCCGCGGCAGCGGCCACGCACCGCTCATCGTAGCAAGCACGGCGCCGCGCGGTGTAAGGGGCGTGTAAGCGTGCGATATACTCGCTCGGTGCAACGAGTCCTCGCGCTGGCGGTCGTCTTGGCGCCGTCGCTTGCCGCCGCCGATCCGACGCCGCCCGAGCCGCCGGTCGAGCTCGGTGGCTTTCTCGGCCCGCGCTTCTTCAGCTCGATCTCGGCGCTCGGCTACATCGACGACGCGCCGTATCACCCGATGCTCGACAACACGGTCGAGCTCGGCGGGCGCGTGTCGCGCCAGTTCATCTTCCCGTGGCTGTATCCCGAGCTCGAGCTCGCGATCGCGCCGACGCAGACCAACGCGATCGGCGGCGCGTCGGCCGCGACCGTGCTCTGGCTCGAGCCCCGTGCACAGATCCGGTTCGAGCTGATCCCGAACGGCCGGATTCACCCGTTCGTGCTCGTCGGCGGTGGCGCGCCGCTCGCGCTGTCGTCGGCGCGCAAGACGTTCGACTCGGGGGTCAGCGGCGACGGTTACGTCGGCGGCGGCTTCCGGTTCGACACCGGCAAGGGCTTCGCGATGCGCCTCGACGCGCGGCTCGCGTTCGTGCCCGGTGTGCAGGCGTCGACCGGCGACAACAAGCTCGGCTACGAGGGCGACATCAACCTCGGGTTCGAGCTGCCGATCGGCGGGCCGCCCGGGCCGGCCGCGAAGCACGTCGAGGTCGCCGCCAGCCCGACCGCCGACCGCGACGGCGACGGCATTCCCGACGCGCTCGACAAGTGCCCCGACCGTCCCGAGGACAAGGACGGCTTCGAGGACCAGGACGGCTGCCCCGACATCGACGACGATCACGACGGCGTGCTCGACATCGCCGACAAGTGCCCGAAGGAGCCCGAGACCTACAACGGCTTCGAGGACGAAGACGGCTGCCCCGACACCGTGCCGGCCGACGTCGCCGCGCTCAAGGGCACGATCGAGGGCTTGCTCTACGCCGAAGGTGAGACCGCGGTGCGCGACTCGGCGCTGCCGACGATCAAGAAGATCGCGAAGGTGATGGCCGACCATCCGGGGATCCGGATCGTGGTGGTCGGCCACACCGACAAGGAAGAAGCGAAGGCGTTCGCGACGCCGCCGGCCGACGGCCAGCCCGCTCCCGATCTGGCGACGCTCTCGACCGAGCTCGCGCACGCGCGCGCCGAGGCGGTGCGCCAGGCGCTGGTCGCGGCCGGCGTGAAGCAGGAGCGCGTGATCGTCGAGGGCGTCGGCGCGGAAGAGCCGGTCGCCGACGACGCGACCGCGAGGGGCCGGCTCGCGAACCGGCGCGTCGAGCTCAAGCTGTACGTCGCGCACCAGTAAGCTGCCGTGATATGAGGATCGAGCGCCAGCCACTCGGCTGGCGCTGTCATTTTCGGGATCGCTTCGGCTCTCGAAAGGAGCGCGACATGGACGAGATCTACTTCGAGCACGCCGGCGCGCGGCTGTATGCCACCGCGCGCGGCGCGGGTGGTGCCGCGAGCGATGCGATCATCGTCTTGCACGGCGGCCTGGCCACGAACGAAGCGTGCTGGCGGTTCGCGGCGCCGCTCGCGGCGCGGTCGCGCGTCGTCGCGCCGGACCTGCGCGCGAGCGGCCGCTCGCACTGGAGCGGCGAGTTGAGCTGGGATCTCCTCGCCGACGACATCGCCGCGCTCGCGCGCCATCTCGGCATCACGCGCGCGACGATCGGTGGCGTGTCGTTCGGCGCCGGCTGTGCAGTGCGCGTCGCGCTGCGCCATCCCGCGCTGGCCGCGCGGCTCGTCGTGCTGCATCCCGCGTACGACGGCGTCGCGCTCGCTCCCGCGCAGCGCGCGGCGATGAACGCGATGCGCGCCGCCGGGGAGCGCGCGCTCGTCGATGGCATCGCGGCGCTGTTCCCGCTGCTCGAGACGCTACCGGCACCGGTTCGCGAGCGCGCTCGCGCGCTCGTGGCGACCTACGATCCTGCGAGCGTCGCCGCGCTCACGCGGTTCATGGCGTCGGGCGTGCAGCCCTTCGCGCAGCCCGAGCTCGCCGCGATCGCGGTGCCGGTGACGGTCGTGCCCGGCGCCGATCCGCAGCATCCGGCCGAGGTCGCCGCGATCTACGCGCGCTACATCGCGCGCTGCACGGTCGTCGCGACCGACGACTTCGCGGCGGCGATCGCCGGGTGATCAGCTCTCGACCAGCGCGCCGTCGCGCCACGCGAGCTCGCGGCCGGCGTCGGCGCAGCCGCCGATGATGGCGAGGTGATGGGTGCCGTGTGGCGCGCGGACGATTCGCCACCTCGAATGACAACCGGCCTGACCGGGCGCGGAGCGCGCGAGCTCGATGCTGCCTCGTTCGTACAACACGAGCGGATCGCTCGCCGCGTGCACGTAGAGCTGCTCGTCGCGGTAGCGCTCGTGGCCCTCGTGCGCGACCGTCGCGATCAGCTCGTCGCGGCCGTCGCCGTCGAGGTCCGCGATGTCGACGTGCAACAGCGACGCGCCGGGCGTGCCCGGCGTGTACCCGCAACAGCTCCACGCGACGCGTCCGCGGGCGCCGAGCGCGACCTCGAGACCATGCCGCGTCGAGACCTCGATCAACCAGCGCGCGCCGTCGGCCGTGCGCACGAGACGGCACGATGCGCCGGCCACGTCTTCGCCGGGAAATGCGGTGCTCGCGAGCTCGCGCAGAGCCTTCCCCGCCGGACATGGCGCCGCATGCACGCTCGACGCGAGCAGGACCGACGCGACCGCGATCACGCGCATGATCGGCACGAACGCGCGGGCGGCGGCGTGTATTGCTACTTCTTGCGCCCGAACAGCCCGCGCTTCTCGGGCTTGACGTGCTCGTCGCCGAGCTCGGTCGCGAGCTCGCGGAGCAGCTCTTCCTGGCGCGCGCTCAGCTTCCTCGGGATCTCGACGCGGAACTGCACGACGTGATCGCCGCGTCCGCTCTCGCCGACGCGCGGCACGCCCTGGCCGCGGCGCACGATCACGTCGCCGGGCTGCGTGCCGGGCTTGATGTCGATCGTCGCCGAGCCCTGGCACTTGTCGTCGAGCGTGTAGACCTCGACCTCGCCGCCGAGCGCCGCCTTGACGAAGCTCACCGGCACCTCGGTCAGGATGTCGTCGCCTTCGCGGCGAAAGCGCTCGTCGCCTTGCACGTGCAGCACGACGTACAGGTGGCCGGTCGCGCCGCCGGGCCCGGCTTCGCCCTTGCCGGCGAGCCGCAGCGTCTGGCCGTCGTCGACGCCGGCCGGCACCGTGACCGTCATCGTCGACGTCTCCGGCTTGACGCCGCGCCCGCGGCAGTCCTCGCACGGATCCTTCACGATCTTGCCCGCGCCGCGGCATTGCGGACACGTGGTCTGCACCATGAAGAAGCCCTGCGCGTGCACGACCTGGCCTTTGCCGCCGCACGCGCGGCACGCCTCGGGCTTGCTGCCGGCCGCCGCGCCCGAGCCATGACACGTGCCACACGCGACATCGCGCGTGACCTTCACGTCCTTCGTGCAGCCCCACACCGCTTCCGGAAACGCGAGCTCGAGATCGACGCGCAGGTCGGCGCCGCGCGCTTGCCGGCGCCCGCTCGCTCGCCCGCCGAAGAAATCGCCGAACAGATCGCCGAACGCGGAGAAGATGTCCTCGACGTTCGAGAAGCCGGGCCCGCCCGGGCCACCGCCGCCGCCGCGGCGCAGGCCGTCGAAGCCGAAGCGGTCGTACATCGTGCGCTGTTCGTCGTCGGACAGGACCTGGTACGCGTTCGCCGCTTCCTTGAACTTGTCCTCGGCGGTCTTGTCGCCGGGGCACTTGTCGGGATGGTATTGCTGCGCGAGTCGGCGATAGGCCTTCTTCAAGTCGGCCTGGCTCGCGCCCCGCTCCACTCCGAGCACTTCGTACAAATCACGCATGAACGAGGAGAATCAAGGCTTTGGGTAAGACGGGGCAGCGCATCTGTCAAGCCTCCGATCTCGCAGGTGGCGCGCCCGACGAGCCCGACGCGCTCCGCCGGGCCGAGCGCCTGCTCGATGCCGCCGCGCAAACCGGCCTGGATCTCGGCGACTTGGACGCGACCGCGGTCCGCGTCGCGACGCTCGCGTGCCAGCGCGCGCCGTACCTCGCCACTCTGCTAGCTCGCGATCCGGCCCGCTGGCTCCGGGTCGCGCGCGATCCTTATCTCGCGCGCGAAAAGCCCCGGGACGTGCTCGTGGCCGACCTCGCCCGCCACCTGGCGGCGGCACCGCTCCACGCCGCGCTGCGCCGGGCGCGCGGCGACGAGCTGGTCCGGCTCGGCGTGCGCGAGCTCGGGGTCGGCCAGGAGGCCGGGCACTCTGGATTCCGGACCGAGGTCGGCCGCGAGCTGGCCCGCCTCGCCGACGTGTCGTTCGACGCCGCGATCGCCGCGTGCGACGCCGAGCTGCGCGCGCGCTACGGCCCGCCGCGCTACATCGACGACGACGGCGTCGAGCGCGACGCGACGCTCGCCGTGATCGGCATGGGCAAGCTCGGTGGCGACGAGCTCAACTTCGCGAGCGACGTCGACGTCATCTACGTGTACTCGTCGGATCGCGGCGCCGCCGGCGAGCTGTCGCTGCACGAGTACTTCGCGAAGCTGTGCACGCAGGTCACCGGCGCGCTGTCGAAGGTCACCGAGGACGATCTCGTATTTCGCGTCGACCTGCGGCTGCGACCCGAAGGCGAGAAAGGCGCGATCACGAGCTCGCTCGACTCCCTCGAGCGTTACTACGAGACGTTCGGACGGCCGTGGGAGCGGCAGGCGTGGCTCAAGGCGCGGCCGTGCGCGGGCGATCGCGCGCTCGGCGACGCGGTCGTGAAGCTGCTCGCGCCGTTCGTCTATCCGCGCCACACGTCGCCGACCGCGATCGACGAGGTTCGCGGGCTCAACCGCCGGATCAAGCGCGAGCTCGTGCGCGGCCACGACGGCTTCGACGTCAAGAACGGCGAAGGCGGCATCCGCGAGATCGAGTTCTTCGTGCAGGCGCTGCAGCTGCTGCACGCCGGCAAGCGGCCCGGCCTGCGCGTGCGCGGCACGCTCGCCGCGCTCGACGCGCTCCTGTTCACCGGGCTCGTGACCGACGACGAGCACCTCGCGCTGTGGCGCGCGTATCGCTGGCTGCGCCACGTCGAGCACGTGCTGCAGCTCGAAGGCGGGCTGCAGACCCAGACCATCCCGCACGAGCATGACGTGCTGGCGCGCCGGCTCGGCTACGCCGATGCGGCCGCGTTCGACGCCGACCTCGCGCGCCACACGCGCGAGGTCACGCGCCTGTTCGCGACGCTGGGCGGCGGCGACGCGCACGAGCACACCGCGGTCGTCGAAATACTATGTCGCGAGCTGCCCGAGGCCGAAGAAGCCGCCGCGCTCGAGCGGCTCGGGTTCTCCGACGTCACCGCGGCGCGCGCCGAGCTCGCACGTGCGCGCCGCCGGCCGGGCTCGCCGCTCGCGCCCGACGCGATCGATCGCGCCGCGCGCGTCGGCTCGCTCCTGCTGCGCGAGATCGCGATGTCGGCCGATCCCGATCAGGCGCTGCGCTTCCTCGGCGACTTGCTCGCGCGCCGCGGCGAGGCGTGGTCGATCTGGCGGCTGCTCGACGAGCAGCCGGCGATCGCGCGGCTCCTGGGATCGTTGCTCGGCGCCAGCGCCTACCTCGCGCGCACGCTGGTCGAGACACCCGAGTTGATCGATCTGCTGGTCGAGCTCGGCCAGACCACGCCGACCCGCACGATCGCGCAGATCTCGGCCGATCTCGCGACCCGGCTCGCCACGGTCGATCGCGACGATCCGGAGGCACCGTGGAGCGCGATCGCCGAGATCAAGGCCGGGCACGTGCTGCGCGTCGGCCTCGCCGACTTCGCGGGCGCGCTCGATCCACTCGCGGTGTGCACCGAGCTGACCGCGATCGCCGAGGCCTGCCTCGCGGCCGCGCTCGGAGTGCTCACGCCGGGATCGAGCAAGCTCGCGGTGCTCGCGCTCGGCAAGCTCGGCGGCCGGGAGCTCGGCTACGCGGCGGATCTCGACGTCGTGTTTGTCTATGAAGGTAACGACGACGATCTCGTGCGGTTCTCGCGCCTCGCCCAGCGCCTGCTCGGCGCGCTCCGCCAGCGCACGCCGCGCGGCCGGCTGTACGAGCTCGACACCCGGCTGCGTCCGAGCGGCTCGCAGGGCCTGCTCGTGTCGTCGCTCGCGAGCTGGCGCCGATATCACGCCGAGTCCGCGCAGCTGTGGGAGCACCAGGCGCTGACGAAGCTGCGCGCGGTGGCCGGCGACGCCGCGCTCGGCGCCGAGGTCGAGCGGCTCGCCGCCGAGACGATCTACGCCGCTCCGCACGATCCGCACGCGGTCGCGGCCGCGATCCGCGCGATGCGAGATCGCATCGAGCACGAGCTGGGCGCGCCGCGCGATCTGAAGACCGGCGCGGGAGGCGTGATCGACGTCGAGTTCGCCGCGCAGTACCTCCAGCTCGTGCACGGTCACGCGCACGCGAGCCTGCGCACGACCAGCACGACCGGCGCGCTCCACGCCGCCGCCGCGGCCGGGATCGCTCCGATCGAGCTCGTGCGGTTGCTCGATCAGGGCTATCGCTTCTTGCGCGGGATCGAGCATCGGCTGCGCGTCGTGCACGATCAGCCGATCCATCGCCTGCCCGAGACCAAGGCCGAGCTCGACAAGCTCGCGCGCCGCAGCGGCGGCTTCGCGGATGGCGCCGCGCTGCTCGCGCACGTCGAGCGCTGGCAGCGCGAGATCCGCTCCGCATACCTCGCGCTGCTCGGTGCATAAACCATTTCGCAGCCGCACCGCGTCAGGCTGTGTCGTTCATACGATGACGGACTGCGGCTTGTGATCGTCGTCGGGCATTGGTACGAAGCGGACATGGGCATCAAGAAGGTCGACACGATCTGGGTCGACGGTTCGCTCGTCCCGTGGGACGCGGCGACCGAGCACGTGCTCGCGCACACGATGCATTACGGCGTCGGCGCGTTCGAAGGCATCCGTGCCTACCAGCGCTCGGACGGCCGCACGCACGTGTTCCGCCTGCGCGAGCACGTCGAGCGCCTGCTCGACTCGTGCGCGATCTGCACGATGGAATGCCCGTACACGCGCGAGCAGCTGATCCAGGCCTGCGTCGACGTCGTGCGCTCGAACAAGATGCCGAGCTGCTACGTCCGGCCGCTGGTCTATCTCGGCTACGGCGCGCTCGGCCTCGGCTCGCTCGAGCCGCCGGTGCGCACGATGGTCGCCTGCTACGAGTGGGGCGCGTACCTCGGCGACGACGGGCTCAAGAAGGGCATTCGCGTGATGGTCTCGGGCTTCTCGCGCGCCAATTCGAATTCGGTCATGAACAAGGGCAAGATCTGCGGCCAGTACGTGTCGAGCGTGCTCGCCAAGCGCATGGCGGTGAAGAGCGGCTTCGAGGAAGCGCTGATGCTCGATCCGCAGGGCTACGTCGCCGAAGGCACCGGCGAGAACATCTTCGTGGTCAAGCACGGCCTCGTGCGCACGCCGCCGACGTCGGCCGCGATCCTCGCGGGCATCACGCGCGACACCGCGATCACGCTGCTGCGCGAGCAAGGTGTCGAGGTGCGCGAAGAGCCGATCGCGCGCGACGAGCTCTACACCGCCGAGGAGGTGTTCCTCACCGGCACCGCGGCCGAGATCACCCCGGTGCGCGAGATCGATCACCGCAAGATCGGCGCGGGAGTCGGCGGTCCCGTGACGCGCCGCCTCCAGGAATCGTTCTTCTCGGTGGTCAAAGGCAGCGACACCAAGCACGACTCGTGGCTTACGTTCGTGTAGGCGATTGTAGGTTTCGCGAATAGTTCGGGCAGGATCGCAGTCGCGTTTGCTACAATCGCCGAGTGTACGAGGGCGCGGCGCAGCCCCAGCTAGGCAACCCTGGCGACATCCTGCTCGGCAAGTACCGGGTCGAGGAAGTGATCGGGGTCGGCGGCATGGGCCGCGTGGTGCGCGCGTCGCACCTGTACCTGCAGCAGCCGGTCGCGATCAAGATCCTGCTGCCGAACATGGCCGAGAGCCAGTCCACCGTCGCGCGCTTCCTGCGCGAGGCGCAGGCGACGGTCAGGCTGCGCAGCGAGCACATCGCGCGCGTGATGGACGTCGGCACGCTGCCCGACGGCACGCCGTTCATGGTGATGGAGTTTCTGGACGGCTACGACCTCAACCAGATCCTCCGCCACCACGGCCCGCAGGTCGCACAGGCCGTCGTCGATCTGATGCTGCAGGCGTGCGAAGGCATCGCCGAGGCGCACGCGATGGGCATCGTCCACCGCGACATCAAGCCGTCGAACTTCTTCATCACGCGCCGGCCCGACGGCTCGAGCCTGCTCAAGATCCTCGATTTCGGGATCTCGAAGGCGGGCGACGAGATCAGCGAGCTCACCGGCACGCAGACCGTGATCGGCACGCCCACGTACATGGCGCCCGAGCAGATGCAGACCGCGCGCTCGACCGATCCGCGCAGCGACATCTGGTCGATGGGCGTCGTGATGTACCAGATGCTCGCGGGCCGGCCGCCGTTCGAGGCCGAGCATTACGCGCAGCTCGTGCTCAAGGTCGCGACCGAGCCGGCCGCGCCGCTCCAGGTGCCGCTGCCGGGCGGCCTGCAGTCGATCGTGATGCGCTGCCTCGAGAAGGACCCGAAGAATCGCCTGCAGACCGTCGGCGAGCTGGCGCGCATGCTCGCGCCGTACGCGTCGGATCCGCTGAGCGCGCAGCAGTCGGCGGAGCGCGCGACGAGAATCTTGACGTCGCCGCGAGGCTCGCAGCCCGGCTTCCCGCTCGGCGGCACCGCCGGCGCCGGCACGCCGCTCACGCCGCCCGCGCTGACGCCGAAGAGCTGGATGCAGACCGGCGGCTCGAGCCTGTCGGCCGCGGCCGGTCAGGTCGGCCGCTCGCAGAAGAGCGGCCGCGGCGTGATCATCGGTGGGGTCGCCGCGCTGTGCATCGCGACCGGCGTCGGTGGCTTCCTGCTCGCGAAGAACGGCGGCGGCAGCTCGGACCCTGCGGCGGAGACCCACGTGACCGCGCCGGATACGACGCCGGCGCCTGCGGCCGCGCCGACCACCGCGCCCGCGCCGGCCCCGACGCCGACGCCTGCGGTTACGCCGATCGCGCCCACCGCCACCACGACGACCACGACGCCCACGACTCCGACGCCGCCGCCGATCCCGAAGGCCGTGCCAGCGCCACCGCCTCAGCCGACGCCATCGACCATCCCCAGGACGTCGACGACCGCGAAGGTCACGACGAAGGCCGCGACCAGCGTGACGAAGGCGACGTCGCCCGCGACGAAATCGACGAAGGCGACGACCGCGAAGACGCACAAGAGCAGCGACGACGACTTGTTCGACGATCGCAAGTAGGCGTCTACAGTCGCGCGCTGTACTGCACCACGAATGGCTGGTGCTGCGGATCCATCGCGAAGTCGACCGCGGACAGCAAGAAGTCGTACCAGAAATGCATCGCGACGCTGGTCTCGAGCCGGTACCCGGTATGGATGTACGCCAGCCCGAGAGAGCTCCCGAGCAACGCGATCGTCGGAACTGCGTACAGCGCGTCGTGCGAATCTTGTGCGAAGTTGAGCAGGTGAGCAGCGGCGAACAGCGACGAGGCGAGCGCGAGTCCACCGTACGTCCCGAAGCGCTCGTCGAGCTCGGTCTGGATCAAGCCGCGAAACAACGACTCCTCACCGACGCCGACCGGATCGAACAGAGCAGCGTAGTAGAAGTTGCCGGCCGCGTAACCGCCTCGCGGCGAAAGCGTGTGACCGAGGAAGTTGACGCTCGGGACGTTGAAGATCGACGGACCGCTCGGCCAGCGACCGTCCGCGACGTACTCGGCGAGCAACCCGGCGCCGAGCGAGATGGGAACCCCGGCCCACACCCACGGGCTCTCGAGCACGCTCGGCCGAAATGGCGCGCTCGCAAGCTCGGGTAGCGTCTCGCGCGTGATCGAGTGCCGGTAGCCGAAGTCGCCGCGCAGGACGCGTGCCGTGCGATAGGCATCGAAGATCGAATAGAACCATTCGTCCTGGCCCCACTCACCGAGCACGAGACCGATCGGAACTCGTGCCGTGTCGTAGGGGCCAGACAGCGTCGTGTCGTGACCGGACGTGAGCTCCGCCCCCGCGATCAAGAACCCCAAGCTCGTCGCCAACAAGGCCGCGCCTTCGGCATACTGACGCAGGTAGATCTGTCCGCAACCCGGACAGAGAAGCGAAAGCCCGAGTGCGACGTGAGGGGACTTTGCCCACGGCCACAACCGCGCGTCGGAGCGCGACGACGCCTCACGCACGTCCCGATCGGGATCGTAGGCCGCCGACCAATCGATCACGGAAAGCAGCGACGGATCGCGGCGCTCGGCGATCGCACGCACCGCAGCGGTGCGGACGTGCGGATCGGGATCGTGTTCGGCGAGTGTAACGAGCGTGGTCGCCGCGGCGCTGCGAGGATCCGGCGCGAGCTCGGCTGCGGCTCGCGCCCGTGTGTCGGCCGCAGGGTCGGCGGCCTCCTCGTAGCGCAGTGGGGATGGCGTCGTCGCAGCGACCGGCATGGCCGGTGTTGCACATGCCACGCAAGCCAACCAGACCGCGCTTGACCACCGCACCGGAGGCATCTATAGCGCAGTCGATGGCGCGTTTGCTCGTGGTCGCCGTGCTGGTGGCGTTGGAAGGCTGCTCGCTCGTGTTCGTGAGCGGGCCACCTCCGAACCACCGCGACGTCCCCAGCTTCAGCTGCTCGCAGAGCTACGTCGCTCCGGTCGTAGACACGGTGTTGACGCTGCTGGAGACGGTCACGTTCGTGACTGCCGCCGGCGACACTGACCAGTTATGGGCGGACAAGTACGGCGGCGATCCACCCATCTCGCGCAGCACCGCGATCCCCCTCTACGGGGTGCTCGCAGCGATCGGCGTCGCGAGCATGTACCACGGCTATTCACGGGTCGCGCAGTGCCGATGTGCGTTGCGCGAATTGGAGCTGCGCGCGATCCAGCCGAAGCCGTGACGCGCGTCGGCTAGAACCGTCCGCCGAGCACCAGGCCGCCGCCGTCGGGGCTCGCGGTCGGTGTGACGTACAGCAGCGCGTGCTCGTCGCTCCGCTTGGCGTGCGGCGCCATCAGGTAGAGCACGACGCCGCCGGCAACCGCGGCGGTGCCGACGATGAAGATCACGGTCGCGATGTTCGCCTCGTGGCGCGCGTCGTGCGTGTCGGTGAGGCCCGTCATGTCGCACATGTCCGTCATGTTCATGCAGTGCGCGGACAGCGCGTCGTTGTACTTGCTGCGCGCCGACAGCGTGATGCCGGCCGACACGCCCATCGCGACGACGCCGGCGCCCGCCGTGATGTACGCCGCGAGCTTCTGCTTCTTGCCGGGGTCGGTCTGCGCGATCGGATGATCCTCGCCACTGCCGCTACCGCTGCCGCTGCCGCTGCCTTCGCCGCCGCCCGTCGCGCTGCCGCTGCCGCTACCACTGCCGCTGGCGCTGCCTTCGCCCTCGCCGCCGGTCTTCGTCTTCACGGTGGGTGGAACGTCGACCGTGATCTCGGACGAGCCGCCGCGCTCGACCGGGACCACCTTGTTCTTCTTCGCGCCGCCCTCGCCTTGATATTCGACGACGTGCGGCCCCGGATCGACGAGCTGCGCCCTGCCGAGCTGCTTCTTGTCGACCGGCGTGCCATCGATCGTCACGGTCAGCGAGTCGAGGTCGGTGCTCGGCGTGACCTTGATCGTCAGCCGCGGCACCTGCGAATCGAGCGCCTCGGCGAGCTCGCGGATCTTCTTCGCGCGCTTGTCGCCGGCCTCCTTCGCCATGTCCTCGGCCTTCTGATAGGCGCGATACGCGCGCGCGAGCTTGCCCCACTCCTCGAAGCACTTCGCCGTGTTGAGCTCGGCGCCGATGCCGGGATCGAGCTTGAAGCTGTCCTCGAACGCCTGGCACGCGTCGGCGTAGCGCTTCTCGGTCATCAGCTTCTTGCCCTGCTTGAACAGGGCGTCGGCTTTCTCCTTGTCGTTGTCGGCCGACGCGATCGGGGCGACGGCGATGACGAGAAACAACGCGAGGCTCTGCTTCATGGGTCTCATGGGTTCACCGTGAACACGCCGCCTTCGAACACCGCGGTCTCGACGGGCAGCGTGCGTTGCTGGAGGTCGCCATCGCCGGCGTTCGGAAATCCGCTCGAGATCGTGCGGGCCGCCGGGATGTACGTGTGACCGTCCTGAAAGAAGTCAGGCGGGATCGTGAACGTCGGATCGGTCGCGACCGCGTCGAGCACGAGCTGCGCCGCGACCGACGTGCTCGAGACCGTGAGGTCGTACAGCGACAGCTCGTACAGCTGCGCCGGGCGGTTCTCGATCTGCAGCGTCATCTGGTGCGCCGCCGTGGCGTCGATCGTCACGGTCGCGCCGTCGATCACGAGTTGATTGTCGTCGAGGTTGACCTGTTCCGGAATCGGCGCCGCGAAGTCGAGCTGGAGCCCGTCCGCCTGACCGATCACCGACACGGTCGCGCCGAGCAACAGCGGCGCGCCCATGAACGTGTACGACCGCCCCTCGGTCAGCGAGACCGTCGCGATCGCGGGCCAGCCGAGCGACTCGAACGGATTGCCGTACATCGCGGCGATCGAGGTCCCGCCGGTCGCGACCGCACCGCTGACGAGCGACGGGCCCGCGGTATCGCCGTGCTCGTAGCCGGGCGCCGCACGCACGTCCCACGTCACGGCCGGTCCGTTCACGCTCGGCCGCGCCGCCGACAGCCGCGTCGACACCGTCGTCGGATCGATCGGGCCGGCGAACATCTGATCGGCGTCGACCGCGAGCATGTTGCCGGTCAGGTTGTCGGTGCCCGCGGTCTGGTCGAACGACGTCTGGTACACGCCCGTGAGCTGCGCGTTCAGCGAGCGCAGCACGAGCACGACGTCGCTCGCGTCGATCGCGACCGCCGGGCTCTCGGTCACGGTCGAGAACATCGCGTACGGGATCGTCGTGGCGATCGCGGTCGCGCCCGACCCCGGCAGCTCCAGGCCGGTGAGCACGTACGACGCCCACGCGCCGACCACGTAGACCTCGAGCGCCTCGGTCGTCTGATACTGCGTCGGCAGGTTGATCGCGAGCGCGACTTGCGACGTCGAGAACGCGGGCTGCGGGTCCGCGTGCTCGTGCGCGATGAAGTCGCCCGCGACCTGCGTCGACGGCAGCGCCCACACGTGGTCGACCGGCATCGGCAGATCGGGCAGCGTGAACGCGACGAACGGCGTGCCTTGCACCTGCGCCGACCACGTGCCGGTGGCGGTCATCGCGCCGGGCACCGCGTCGAGCGTGGTCGCGTCGGCGGGCAGGTAGAACGTCGCGGTCTGCATGCTCAGGTCCTGCGGCCCGACCGAGACCGTGCCGCCGACCGAGACGCGCTCGATCGCCAGCGTGGCCTCGCCCTTCGCCGCGGTCGTGTCGGCGATGCCGAACACCTGGGCGCACGCCGCGAGCAGCGGAACGGCAGCCGCAGGCAGCAGCACCCTCATCCGGTGATTCTACTATTTGTCGGTCCCGCCCGTACGCTTGAGCCGCACCGACGCCTTGACGTCGGGCTCGGCACCGGTCAGGCGCTCGCTGTTCGGGATGAACCGGATCTCGGTCTTGATCTCGAACGACAGCGTCGTGAGGAGCTTCGCGACCTCCTCGGTCAGGTTCAGGTTGGAGAGAAACTCGCGGGTCTCGCGCGCGATGATCTCCCACACCTTGTCCTTCGCATCGGACGTGGACGAGGCGATGTAGCCCGCGACGTCGGGCAGGCTCTCCCGCGCGATCTTGCGCAGGCCCTCTTCCGTCGAGAACACCGCGCCCATGCCGGCCGCGAACGTCTTCTTGACCAGCTCGGGCACGAGGTGCTCGAGGCGCTGGCGGATCGACTCCGTCAGCTTGTCTTCACCCGCCGGCACCGGTGGCGGAACGGTCGAGCCCGAGCGGATCCGCTCCACGAGCTTCTCCGCCACCTTGTCCTCGGAACCGCGCGCGGGCGGGTCGTCGGCGGGCGCTTGTTCGTCGGTGGCCATATCCATGGGGTAGCACGAGACGAAGCCTGTTAGTATTTCCTCGATGGCGACGCCGGCGCGGAGCGAGCCGCCCGACGACGAGGCGCGCGTACGCACGCCCGTCGATCCGGCAGCCCCGCGCCCGGTCGATTCGATCATGCGCGTCGCGACCGAATCGCGACGCTATCGCCACGAAGAAGAGTCGCGGCCGGCGCCGCTGCGCGTGCGCAGCATCCGCGCGTACTGGACGACCTGGCGCGTGATCTGGAGCTATCTGTGGCTGCGGTTTCGCGCGCGTTTTCACTCGCCCGAGTGGACCGAGCACGCGCTGCGCCAGATCCACCTGCGCAACGCGCGCCGGATCGAGCGCACGATCTGCGGCCTGCAGGGCCTGTTCATCAAGGTCGGCCAGCTGATCTCGATCATGACCAACTTCCTGCCCGAAGAGTTCCGGCGCGAGCTCGAGGGCCTGCAGGACGCCGTGCCGCCGCGCCGGTTCGCCGACATCGAGGCGCGTCTGCGCGAGGAGCTCGGCAAGGAGCCCGACGAGCTGTTCGCGAGCTTCGAGCGCCGGCCGATCGCGTCGGCGTCGATCGGTCAGGTCCACCTCGCGAGGATGCACGACGGCAGCAAGGTCGCGGTCAAGGTCCAGTACCCCGACATCGAGGAGATCGTGCGCCGCGACCTGAACACGCTGCGCCGCATCTTCCGCATCGTCGAGTGGTTCATCCCGTACCAGGGCCTCGACGAGCTGTATCGCGAGGTCCGCTCGATCATCCTCGAGGAGCTCGACTACCGCGCCGAGGCCGACAACGTCACGCGCATCGCCGCGAACTTCGTGGGCCGCACCGACGTCGCGTTCCCGCGCGTCGTCGCCGAGCTGTCGACCCAGCGCGTGCTGGTCACGCACTTCGAGCCCGGCGTGAAGATCACCGACAAGCCGAGCACGAAGCACCTCGGGCTCGACCGCGGTCAGCTCGCGCGCCAGGTCGTCGAGATCTATTGCCAGCAGATCTTCACCGACGGCGTCTACCACGCCGATCCGCACCCCGGAAATCTCCTCGTGCGCGAGCCGGCCAGCGACGGCGGCCCGCCGCAGATCGTGTTCCTCGATTTTGGCGCGGTCGCCGAGATCCCCGCGAACGTGCGCGCCGGGATCGCTGAGCTGATCCAGGGCGCGCTCACCCGCGACACGCACCGGATCGTCGGCGCGATGAAGCAGATGGGCTTCGTCGCGCGCGGCGCGAACGAGGCCGTGTTCGAGCAGGTCGTCGAGTACTTCCACGAGAAGTTCCAGGAGAACATCTCGCTCGACTCGCTGAACCTGAAGGACATCAAGTTCGATCCGCAGAAGAGCCTCGAGAGCGTCGCGGACCTGAGGAAGATGGACATCTCGCTGCGCGAGCTGTCGCGGAACTTCCACGTCCCGAAGGAGATCATCGTCCTCGAGCGCACGCTGCTGCTCCTCATGGGGCTGTGCACCGAGCTCGATCCGACGCTCAACCCGATGACGGTCATCCGGCCGTACCTCGAGCGCTTCGTGCTCGGCGACGAAGGCGACTGGTCGACGCTGCTCGTCGACACGTCGAAGGATCTCGTGATGAGCGTGACCGCGCTGCCGGCCGAGATCCGCCGGTTCATGCGCCAGGCCCACGCCGGCGAGCTCCAGCTCCGGTTTCGCAACATCGAGGCGCCGGCGCAGCTCATGTACCGGCTCGGCCACCAGCTGATCTTCGCGTCGGTCGGCATCGCCGGCGCCGGCTTCGCGCTCGTGCTCGAAGGCCGAGGCGACGACGACCGCGCGGCCTGGGGCTGGTGGACGGCACGCGTCGCGGGCGTCTTGCTCGCGTGGAGCTGGTGGTCATCGCGCAACCTGCTGCGGAAGCGATGAGGCGACCGACGCTCGCACTCGTCGTGCTCGCGGGCTGCGACAACTTGCTCGGGCTGCGCGCGATCTCGCCGCCCGATGCCGGGTCGTACTGCATCTCGCCGGCCGATCACGACGAGGACGGCGACAACATCCTTGATTGCAGCGACAACTGCCCCGGAATCGCGAACGCGGATCAGGCCGACAGCGACGGCGATGGCGTCGGCGACGTCTGCGATCCGCGACCGAGCTCGCCCGGCGACTCGATCGCCCGGTTCGTCTCGTTTGCCACGACGGCGACGAGCGACCCGTGGAACCCGCTCGGCGGCCAGTGGACCCTGCCCGGCAACGACACGTACGTGTCCGACGACGAGAGCGGAGGCGAGGACTACTCGGTCGACACCGCGCAGCAGTTCGCCGTGCCGTTCGCGGTCGAGATCCATGTCGGGATCGATCACGTCGGGTCGACCAACGGGCAGGCGATCGAGGTGGCCATCGCCACCGAGCCCGGGATCAAGCCTGCGTCCGATGCCGGCTTCGACTGCACGCTCACGTCGTTCCCCGGCGTCTCGGACACGCTGAACGCGTTCGACGTCTGGTCGCGCGCGACAGTCAAAGGCCCCCTCGTCGACGACATGTTCGGCGCCGGTCAGGGGTATCGCATGACCGCGCTGCTGCAAACCGACACCCTGCGGTGCGCCCTCGTGGGCGATCGAGGGGATCACGCCGCCTCGATGGTGACGTTGAGCGCGTCCGCCGGCGCGACGGGTCCGATCGGCCTCGAGAGCTCGTTCGATACGGTCCACTTCGACTACATCGTCGTGTACTCGGTCGGCGGCCCGTGACGGCCCGGACCTTGCTCAGCGTTCGCAGCCATGAACGCGAGCCTCGCCCGCCGTCGTGATTTCGCTACGTTGATCCCGCGCCGTGCAACCTGGAAGTTGCACAGCATCGTCCTCCTCTTGGGGGTCGCGCCTACAGCGTGCGTCGACTCCGGCGAGCCGACGGTCGCCGAGACGTCGTCGGCGTCGACCGTCGGCAGCTACGCGTACTCCGGCTGCTCGACCGCGGTCGTGATCGGGCTGTCGCGTCAGATCGCGGAGGAGGCGAACTGCGAGCACCCCGGCAACTTCGTCCACTTCCCGTCGGGCAACGGCATCACGATCACCAGCAACGCGGTGCTGCCGTACCTCGCGCAAGGCGCGCGCGACGACGTCGAGTCGGTCGCGCACGCCCACCCGCTGCAGATCAACAGCGCGCTGCGCACGGTGGCGCAGCAGTACTTGCTCTACCGCTGGTACGAGGAGGGCCGCTGCGGCATCACCGCGGCCGCGACGCCGGGCACGTCGAACCACGAAGGCGGGCGCGCGGTCGATCTGGCGAACTGGGCGTCGCGGATCTCCGACATGGCCGCGCACGGCTGGCATCACGACGTGCCCGGCGATCCCGTCCACTTCGATCACACGGCGACCCCGGATCGCCGCGGCGAGGACGTGCACGCGTTCCAGGTGCTGTGGAACCGCAACCATCCGAGCGATCGCATCGCCGAGGACGGCGAGTACGGCCCGACCACGCAGTCGAAGCTGGTCGCGTCGCCCGCGACCGGGTTCGCGAAGGGCCCGACGTGCGGCGCGCAGGCGATCGTCAGCGTGGTGTCGATCGATGGCGCCGACGTGCTGCCGCCGGTGACCCAGCAGCACTTCACGGTCACGCTCGCGAACACGACGGCGACCGACTGGCCCGCCGGCGCCGCGCTCGAGCTCGCCGGCGCCGCGCCGAGCGCGTTCTACGACCCGAGCTGGGTGTCGCAGACGGTCGTGACCACCCTCGCCGACCCGATCCCGGCCGGCGCGACCGGCACGCTCGACTTCGACATCACGACGCCGATGGAGACCGACACGACCGCGATCGTGCAGAGCCTGCAGCTCGCGGATGCGACGCAGACGTACGCGTCGTTCGACCTCGCGGTCACGGTGCAGCCCGGCATGACCGGGCCGACCAGCAGCGACGGCAATGACGAGCCCGACAGCAGCGATGTCAGCGGCGGATGCAACGCCGGCGGCGGCGGGCCGATCGGGATCGCGCTCGCGCTCGCGCTCGGGCTGGTCCGCCGTCAGCGCCGGCGCACGAGCGACGGATCGAGCAACGTGACCGGCGCGTAGCTCGCGACCAGCAGGCTCATCATGAGGAGCGAGAACCCGGCGAGCGGGCCGAACATCATCCCGATCATCGCGTGCATCGCCACGCCCCACGCGAACGCGAGCGTGCGCGTGTAGCGCAGCGCGAACCACAGCGGCGCGAGCGCCTCGAACGCGAGCGTGACGAGCTGGAGGACGGTCCAGGCGAACGTCGGCATGTGGTTCGCGAGGAACCAGCTGAACGGCGTCTGGTACGAGTCGTGGAGGTGCGTGAACAGCACGTACGGGTAGAAGTGGCGCGTGCCCGGCAACCACGCGCCCTTCGCCTTGAAGATCCCGGACGAGCAGTAGAACACCGCGAGGAACACCTGGAAGAACGCGACGCAGCCCCAGCTGACGTGGGTGGGCGGCTTGTACTTGGGATCGCGGCGACGGCGCCGCCACGCGTCGACCGACCACCGCGCGCCGGCCGGCGACAGGCACAGCGCGAGCGCGATCACCGGCGAGATCTTCGAGACCGTGAACGCCGCCATCCGATCGGCGAGCGCGACGTACACGAGCAACGCGGCGAACAGGCCCGCCGACCATCGCGTGAACGCGCCGGCCGCGGTGCAGAGCCCGCTCGCGACGAGCGCGATCGCGATCGTCCAGGCCAGCCACGGCGGCACGCCGGCCCAGCTCGCGGGCTGGCGCCAGTCGTCGGACAGCGCCGGGATGCGGAACCCGGTGGTCGCGAGCCAGTCCTCGGCGTGAACGACGCGCGTCGCCATGAAGCCGACGATCGCGAGCGGCGCGAGGATGCGCACGGTCTCGAGCCGGACGATCGGCCGCGGCGCGAGGAACGCCTGGATCGTGTCGTCGAGGAACGTGCCCAGATCCTTCATCGCCCCGAGTCCGAGTCCGCGTCCGCGTCCGAGCCCGAGCCCGTCTCTCCGCATCGCTTCTTGCGCACGCTGCCCTTCGTCCAGAAGTAGTCCTTGCGCCACTGCGGCGGGATCGGCGCCAGCGGCTCGTAGACGTAGCGCTCGACCGGATCGCCGACGTCGGGCAGCGGCCGGCGCACCGACACGAGGCGAATCCCGCCGAGCGGATCCGGAAAGTGATCGTCGGCGCCGGCTGCATGGTGCGCGAGGATGTAGTCGTCGAGCGCGTTCATCACGACGCGCTCCGGTGCCAGGGCCGCGTAGAAGTAGGCGATGCGCTGGAACCGCGACTCCTTGTCGTCGGCCTCCATCGGGAAGTACGGGCGCGGATCGAGCGGGAGCCACGCCTTCTGCGTGCACGACCAGCCCTCGAGCCGGTACTCGAGCGCGTATTCGTCGCGCTCGGGGAACAGCTTCGTCGCGTTCGTGAAGTACGCGAGCGAGCGCAGCGGGCCTTTCTGGGCGGGATCGCACAGCAGGGCGGCGAAGTAGATCACCGCGAGCGGGATGAGCGCGATGCGCAGCTCGCGCGGCCCAGGACCGCGTGCGACCAGATCGGCGCGCGGTGGTTGCACGGGGACTATGTACTACACGGGAGTGCGATCTGCCTTGAAGCTTGCGTTTTTTTGGACTCGCGGCACCACCGGCGCGACGATCCGGAACACACTGATGAGCAGCCGCGTTGTGATCGCGAGGTTTACATCTACATGATCGCCGTCATCGGAAACGTCATCGCCGGAATTGGCGTCTTGAGCCTGTTCACGGCCACGCTTCGGATCGCGCGGCCGCGGTAGACTCGGGCGGTGGTTGCCACCGTCTTGCCGCGGGTCGCGCGCCCTCCGGGTGCCGGCGAGCTCACGCTCGGCGACCGCGATGCCGTGCGGCTCATGCTGCGCGGCGACTCGGTGATCGACTGGCATCACCTCGGGTTCACCGAGCACGCCGAGGTCGACCGCTTCCTCAGGCTGAACGAGTTCGACCCCGAGAGCGACGACGAGATGGCGCGGCTCGAGGAGATCCGCGCCGACGCGGTCGACTACCTCGCGCGCACGTACGCGATGGCGATCCCCGACGAGGTCGCCGCGGACCTGCCGGCGCGTGATCTGTTCCTGGTCGCCTCTTCGAGCGGGCCGCACCAGAAGTGGGCGTGCGTCGTGCTCAAGGTGATGCACATCATCCACCACATCCACGGCCGCGCCGCGCTGCTCAAGGTGTCGATCTCCGACGAGATCATCTTCCGCGAGATCGAGCTCAAGGTGCTGCAGGTCGTCGAGCAGCTGCGCGCGGCCGGCGCGCCGCTCACCGAGTTCGAGTGGAGCCGCAAGCCGCGCGACTCGCAGATCACGAAGCTGCTCGCGAAGAAGTCGACGCTGGCGGCGAACATCTACGACAAGCTGCGGTTCCGGCTGATCGTGCCGCACCACGGCGACATCGTGCCGATGCTCGCGACGCTCACGCGCCAGCTCGTGCCGTTCAACTACATCGTGCCCGGCGAATCGGTGAACCAGCTCGTCGACGTGCCCGACGGGGCCCACGCGGCGGAGGCCGCGCCCGAGCTGCCGTTGAACGAATTCTCGGGCCCCGAGTACCGCATCATCAACTTCGTCGCCGACCTCCCGCTGCGCCTCGAGCGCCTGCTGCCCAAGGCCGATCTCCCGCCCGAGCTCTCGCACGTCGTGTTCGTGCTGACCGAGTTCCAGGTCGCCGACAAGGCGACCGCGCTGCGCAACGAGACCGGCGCGTCGAGCCACGAGGCCTACAAGTCGCGCCAGCTCGAGCGCGTGCGCATGCGCCTGTTCCGCGACAAGGACGATCCGTTACTGCCGGACTAGCCGAGCCTCGGCGAGGCGTCTTCTCTGTGAGAGCGAGCGCTTCGCGAGCTCGATCATGCGTGGGGCTGACCCTGAATAGGGACAGCCCCTCGCCGAGCTCCCATCAGTTCGGAATCGCCGTGACCGGGCTCGACGGCGGGCCATCGACGCCGTTGTTGGCGGTGACGGTGACGTTGTACTCGATGCCGCTGGCCAGCCCCGTGATCGTGCAGGACGGCTGACGGACTTTACAGGTCTTCGTCGGTTGGCCGGCAGCGCGGGCGGTTGCGGTGTAGTAGGCGATATCCGGCGCGTCGATGCTCGAGTCCACGCGATCCCATGTCACCGCCAGCTGGCCTGTGCCGAGCTGAGAGATCTTCGACACCAGGTTGGTGAGGAAGTCCGCGGCGTAGACGTTTCCGCTCGCGTCCACCGCGACGCCCGTAGGTTCCATGAAGCCCTGGGCGTACGTGCTCGCGACACCCCCCGGGGTCACGATCTGCACGCTCGACGCGTCGAACGGGGCCCCGTCACAGGCGACGTACAGGTTCCCGGCGGTGTCCACGGCGACGCCATTGGCTGCGATGGCCACGACCGTGCTCACTTCGCCTGCGGGCGTCACCTTGCGGATGAGTCCATTGCCGCTGTCGCCGACGAAAAGGTTCCCGGCGGCGTCCACCGCGACCCCGTACGGCTGGTTGAAGCTTGCCGCGCTGCCCGCGCCGTCCGCGCTCCCTGCTGCGCCCGTGCCCGCGAGCGTGCTGACGTCACCGGCAGGCGTCACCTTGCGGATGAGGTTGTTGCCGGTGTCGGCGACGTAGACGTTGCCGCTGGCGTCGACCGCGATCCCTTCCGGGAACTGGAAGCTCGCCGCGGTGCTCGCACCGTTCGCGTTGCCTGCGTCGCCGGTGCCGGCGAACGTGCTGACCTCGCCTTCCGGCGTCACCTTGCGGAGGAGGTGATTGTGCGTGTCGGCGACGTAGACATTCCCGGCGGCGTCCACGGCGACACCCTCGGGCCCGAGGAAGGTTGCGGTACTGCCGGGTCCGTTCACGGCCCCGTCATTGCCGGTGCCGGCGAGCGTCGTCGCGATCCCCGTCGGCGTGATCGCGCGGATGACGTTATCGAGGTAGTCGGCGACGTAGACGTCTCCGGCGGTATCCACGGCGAGGCCTTGCGGCTCGGCGAAATTATCGCCGCCGAACGCGGTCACCGCCACCGGCGCCGCCCAGACGCCGAAGGGCGCATCCGGCAGATCGGACGCATCCGAAGCGCAACCGCAGACGGACGCGAGCGCGGCGCCGACGATCATTCCGAGAGGATTTCGACCGCGAGGATGTACCAGCACGCCGTCGCACTTGATCAAGCGACGTGCCACGCCAAGTGTTCGAGGCCCATCGCGTCGGCCACGGATTTCTGTCGACGTACCGCACTCGCTGTCCTAGTGGCAGCTGAACGGCTCCGCCGGCATCACCGGGCGCGGCGCGTCGACGGGCAGCAGCTTGCGCAGGTGCCAGGCCTGGATCTCGACCTGGCGCAGGGCGAGGTCGCGGGTCTGCGCCATCGAGCGCGCGAACAAGCTATTGACCACGATGACCGCGACGTTGCCGACCACGAGCAGCACGATCGTCGCGGGCCCGCCGAGATCGGCCACCGTCGACTCGATCACGAGCCGCCCGTGGTCGAACGACCACGTCCGACCGAGCACGCCGATCATCTCGAGCGCGATCGGTAGCAGCAGCGACCCGATCGAGATCGCGAGCACGAAGGCCGGCCGTTTCCAGCGGCTGCTCTGCGACATGATCGTGGCCGCGAAGATCGCGATCACGGCCGGCACGAACACGAACGGGCTGAACAGCCGGCTCAGCAGCACCATCATGAACGCGTTGAGCGCGAGCGGGATCGCCGGAACCAGCCTGCCCGTCCGCATCGCACGCCGCGAGTGGAGGTACAGCACGATCCCCGCCGCACACATCGCACCGAACGCGACCCAGTTGCGAACTCCCATCCACAACATGAGCGGTACGAACGCGAGGTAGCCGAGCGTCGCCTGGGCCGCGGTGCGCGCGGTCTGGATGCCGAGCTCCGCGCCGTGGGCCTCGAGATCGCGCTCGAGATCGGGGGGCAGCTCCACCGGCCGCTCGACGAGCAACTTGAGCACGAGCGTCGCGGCCTCGGGCGCCTCGGGATCGAGGACGAGCGCGCGGCCGGCGCGGCGGATCGCCTCGGCGCGGTCGCCGTCGGTCGCGAGCGCGGTGCGCGCCGCGGCGAGCTCGGCCGCGGCGAGCTCGCGGCGATGCTCGGTGTCGCGATCGCCGTCGAGGTAGTGCTGCACGCGATCGGCGAGCTCGCGCGCGCGTGGCCGCTTGTCGGGCTCGGCGGCGAGCGCCGCGATGCACACCGCGTCGAGCTCGGGCGGGACTCCGGCATCGAGCCGGCGCGCGGCGGGCGACTGCACCGGCTGCGTCAACGTGCTCGCGATCGCGGCGTTACCGCCGCGCGGATGCAGCGGCTCGCGCGCGAGGATCTCGAACAGCATGCAGCCGAGCGCGTAGACGTCGGCCGGCGTGCCGACCGTCTCGCCGCGCGCCTGCTCGGGCGCCATGTAGCCGGGCGTGCCGAGCAGCGCGCCGACCTGGGTCGCGCCCTCGAGCGTCGCGATGTCGGGACCGCCCGCGGGATCGCTGCCGGCGGCGTCGCCGATCGCGCGCGCGACGCCCCAGTCGAGCACGTAGACCTCGCCGTACTCGCCGAGCGAGATGTTCGACGGCTTGAGATCGCGATGGACGTAGCCGCGCGCGTGCGCGAACTCGACGGCGAGGCAGACGTCGACGAACGCGCGCAGCAAACGTTTCCGCGAGACGCCTTCGCGCGCGAGCTCGTCGTGGAGCGTCGCCGACGGGATGCGCTTCATCGTGAAGTACGGTCGGCCCTCGGAATCCGAGCCGAGGTCGTGTACCGGGACGATCGCGGGATGATCGAGGCGGGCTTGAATCTTCGCCTCGCGCAGGAACCGCGCGACCGCGTCGTCGCCCGGGCTCGCATGACGCATGCGCTTGATCGCGACGTCGCGGCCGATGCGCGCGTCGCGCGCGAGCAGCACCTCGCCCATGCCGCCCTCGCCGAGCAGCTCGCCGATCTCGTAGCCGGAGAGCGCGAGCTTCGGCGGCCGCACGTGCGCGGACGCCTGATCGCCGTCGGTGGCGACGAGCGTGCTGTCGTTGCTCGGATCGACGGCCTGGCTCGGTGTCAACGTCGGATCCGATGATCCGTCGGGACGGGATCGCGTCATGGCCACTATCGTGGCACTTCCTCGGCCCAAAGTGGCTCGTGCATTCGCACTCCTCGATCGCTACGCCTCGGTCGCGCTCATCCCAGCTGGTTCGTCGTCGGAAGGATCATGTGTTGTAGGTGCCAGGCCTGGATGTGCGCGCGCCGCGCCGCTTCACGTCGCGCGCGCGCGATCGTCAGCCCGTAACCGGCGACGACCAGCGCGATGCCGACCTGCCCGACCACCAGCGCGACGACGGCCGCGTCGTTGCGTGAATCGGTGAGCGCGCTGTACGTGAACAGTCCTTCGTGCGCGATGCGCCACGTCGACGGCATGATCGCGAGCCCTTCGAGCGCGAACGGCGCGAGCATCGTCACGGCGACCCACACGCGAAACCACACGCCGTGGTCGCTCGTCCACCGCACCGTCGACAGCGCGAGGATCTGCCCGCACACGACCATCGGCATCAGCACGAACGGGCTCGCGAGCTGCGCGAACACCACGGCGAACACCAGGTTCGAGACGAACAGCGACCACAGCGGCAGCCGCACGACGCGCCAGTTGACCCAGCCCAGCCCCGCCATCATCACGCACGCACCGACGATGGTCGCGACCCGCGGCCAGCTCGTGACATGGATAAACGGCATGGCCGGCGCCGCGGCGAAGATCGACGCGAACGCGATCGCGGCGCGTCGGCTGCGGGCGCGGTCGAGGTCGCGCTCGTTGCGGTCGAGCGACTCGACCAGCTCGGGCGGCAGCTCGCGCGGCGGCTCGACGATCAGCTGCGTGACCAGCTGCGCCGCCTCGCGTGACGCTGGATCGAGCGCGAGCGCGCGGCCGGCGGCTTGCGTGGCGGCCCGGCGGCGCGCCGGATCGCCGGAAGCGACCCCGGCGCGGGCGAGCGCGAGCTCCTCGGCGGCGACCGCGCGGCGATGCTCGAGATCGCGATCGCCGTCGAGGTAGCGCTGGATGCGCTCGCCGAGCGCACGCGCGGTCGGGCGGGCCGACGGCTGTTCGGCGAGCGCCTCGACGCACAGCGCGTCGAGCTCGGGCGGCACCGCGCGATCGGGGCGGCGCTGGCTCGGTGACGCGGTCGGCGTGCCGAGCGTGCTCGCGAACGCGGCCTGGCCGAGCGGATGCAGCGACTCGCCGGCGAGGATCTCGAACAGCACGGCGCCGAGCGCGTACACGTCGGCGGGTGGACCGACCGGCTCGCCGCGCATCTGCTCGGGCGCCATGTAACCCGGCGTGCCGAGCAGCGCGCCCGCCTCGGTGTGGCCCGGTTTGGAATCGCCGGGGATGGCCGGCGTCGACGCGCGCTGCTCGTCGAGATCGCGCGCGATCCCCCAGTCGAGCACGTACACGTCGTTGTAGTCACCGAGCATGATGTTCGCGGGCTTGAGGTCGCGGTGCACGATGCGACGCGTGTGCGCGAGCTCGATCGCGAAGCACACGTCGACGAGCGCGCGCAGCATCGGCTGGATCGGGCCGCCGGCGCCGAGCCGCTCGCGCATGGTCTCGCCGGCCAGACGCTTCATCGTGAAGTAGGGCAGGCCATGCGCGTCGGTGCCGAGCTCGTGCACCGGCACGATCGCGGGATGATCGAGGCGCGCCTGGATGCGCGCTTCGCGCAGGAACCGCGCGACCGCGTCGGCCGAAGGCTCGTCGCCGCGCAGCCGCTTGACCGCGACATCGCGCTCGATCTGCTCGTCGCGCGCGGCCACGACCTCGCCCATGCCGCCGCGCCCGATCACCTCGCCGACCTGGTAGCCCGGCAGCGACTGGCGCGCCCGTTCGGCTTGGTCCGCGGCAGGCTCGGCGACGGTGTCGTCGGTCGCCGACGTCACCGCTTCGTCTCGGGCAGCAGATGGCGGAGGTGCCAGTTCTGGATGTGGACCTTCCGCTGCGCCTGGTAGCGCGCGCGATTCGCGGCGAGCGCGAACCAGCCGCCGATCAGCATGAAGCCGAGGTTCGCGACGACGAGCGAGATCTCCTCGAGCTTGCCGTGCAGGTAATAGAAATCCGACGTCACGACGAGCGCGTCGTCGTGCACGGACCACGACTTCGGCAACACGTGCACCCACTCGAGCACGATCGGGAGCATCACCGTGAAGACCAGCCAGCCGACGAGGACGCGGCGCCGGGTCAGGATCCCCGTGGTGCCGGTGTACCAGAGGAACACGGCCATGATGACGACCGGCGTGAGCACGAAGCTGCTCGCGATCCGGCTGAACACGAGCAAACTGGCCGTGTTGAGCACGAACGCCGTGAACAGCGAGCGCCGGCCGCTGCGCGCGACGCGCAGCGTGAGCATCACGAGCAGCCCGACCATCGCGAAGAAGCCGAGCGCGAGCGTCCAGTTCTTGACGTCGAGGAACGGCACGAGCAGCGCGAACAGGAACACCGACGCGTACGCGAGCGTGCCCTGCCACGATCGCGTCTGGATGTCCCGGCGCTCCGCGAGCTCGAGATCGCGCTCGAGCTCGGGCGACAGCTTCGCGGGCGGCTCGATGATCAAGCGGGTCACGAGCTCGCGGCACTCGCGCGACGACGGATCGAGCGCGAGCGCGTGCCCGGCCAGGCGCACCGCGTTCTCGCGCGCGCCGTCCTCCGACGACTCCAGCGCGGCGCGCGCCGCCGCGAGCTGCTCGGCGGCCATCGCGCGCCGCCGCTCGAGATCGCGATCGCCGTCGAGGTAGGCCTGCACGCGCTCGGCGAGCTCGCGCGCGGTCGGGCGCTGGTCGGGATCCGGCGACAGCGCCTCGAAGCACGCCGAGTCGAGCTCGGGCGGAATCGTGCGCTCGGAAGCCCGCCGCGCCGGCGCCTGTTGCGGGTTCGTCAACGTCGACGACAGCGCGGCCTCGCCGCGTGGATGCAGCGCCTGGCCGGCGAGGATCTCGAACAGGATCGAGCCGAGTGCGTACACGTCGGTGCGCGGGCTGACCTCGTGGCCTTCGATCTGCTCGGGCGCCATGAAGCCGGGCGTGCCGAGGATCGCGCCGGCGGTCGTGCCGTCGTCGCGCACGTCGTCGGGCATGCCGGGGTGAGTCGCGCGCCGGCGATCGGTGAGCACGCGCGCGACGCCCCAGTCGAGCACGTAGACGTCGTTGGAGTCGCCGATCATGATGTTCGACGGCTTCAGGTCGCGATGGACGACGCCGCGCGCGTGCGCGCGATCGATCGCGAAGCAGACGTCGACGAACGCACGCAAGAGCGGCGCGACCGGCCCGCCGCGCGCGAGCTTGGCCCCGAGCGTCTCGCCGTCCAGGCGCTTCATCGTGAAGAACGGCCGGCCATCGGCCTCGGTGCCGACCTCGTAGACCGGCACGATCGACGGGTGATCGAGGCGCGCCTGGATGCGCGCCTCGCGCAGGAAGCGCGTGACGACATCGGGCGACGGCGCCTTCGCGCGGATGCGCTTGACCGCGACGTCGCGGCCGATGCGCTGGTCGTGCGCGGCGACGACCTCGCCCATACCACCGTGCCCGATCAGCGCGCCGAGCTGGTAGCCGGGATCGGGCAACGACACGAAATCGCCCGCGCCCCAGGTCGGAACGATCGTCTCCTCACCCGCGGGCTCGCTCTTCGGCTCGGTCGCCGCGAACCCCGAGCCCTTGCCGTCCATCGTCGGGTCACCGGCGGCCGCCCGGGTCGCACGTGTCTCGTCATCGACCATGCGCCATCGTATCGCGTTAGGATGCAGCCATGAGAGCAGCCATCCTGTTCATCAGCACGGTGGTTTCGATCGGTCCGGCTTTCGCGGGACCGCCGGAGCATCGCGAAGAGCGGCACGAAGAACACCGCGAAGAACGACGCGACGAGCACCGCGAAGAGCGCCACGACGAACGCCGAGACGAGCGACGCGACGAGCACCGCGCGGTCGAGCGCCGCGAGGAGCACCGCGCGGTCGTCGGTCCGCGGGAGGCGCCGCCGGCGATGCGCGTCGAACGGCACGAGGAGCGACGCGGCTACGTGTGGGTCGGCGGCAACTGGGGCTGGCGCGGCGGCCGCTACGAATGGACTGCGGGCCGTTACGAGCGCGAGCGCCCGGGCTATCGCTGGCGCGAGCCGCGCTGGGAGGTGCGCGACGGCGCGTACGTGCGCGTCGAAGGCGGCTGGTTCGCGCCCGGCCCGACGATCGCGCCGCCCGTCCTGCGCGTCGAGCACTGGGAGCCGCGCGCCGGCTACGTATGGGTGCGCGGGCGCTGGGACTGGGTGAACGGCGGCTGGGTGTGGGTCGGCGGGCATTACGACGCCGAGCGTCCCGGCTACATCTGGCGCGAGCCGCGCTGGGAGATGCGCGACGGCGTCTACGTCCAGGTCGGTGGAACGTGGGAGGTGCAATGATGAGGACGACGCTTGCAATCGGCTTTGCTGTCGTCGCGGCCGCCGCAACGGCAAGTGCTCAACCGGCGGCCGCACCGGCGGCACCGTCGAGCTCCCCGCTCGGTCAGAAAGGCACGTGGATCCTCGCGATCGAGCGCGCGATGCCGCTGTTCGCGTACACGCGCGAGGAGACGGACGGCAACAACGCGTCGCAGGAGACGTCGGAGACGTCGCTGTCGTTCTTGTCATACGGCGTGCCGAGTGACATCGCGTACACGATCCCGCGCGTCGCTCTCGACTACACGGTCGCGCCGAACATCACGGTCGGCGGGAGCATCTTCGCGTTCTTCGACGTCAGCGACAGCACGACGACCACGCTCGGCAACATGTCGAACACGGCCGACAATCCGAAGGCGACCGCGTTCGGCATCTCCGGGCGCGTCGGCTACGTGATGTCGCTCGGGCCCAAGCTCGCGCTGTGGCCGCGCGGCGGCCTGTCGTTCTACGACGAGTCGATCTCGAATCCGGGCGGCGGCGGTGCCGGTACGACGATGTCGAGCGGCTTCCACCAGTTCGCGCTCGATCTCGAGGGCAACTTCGCGTTCACGCTCGCGCCGCACGTGTTCGTCCTGCTCGGCCCGGTCATCGACATCCCGCTCACCGGCTCGGTCTCGACGACGACGTCCACCGCGACGGGCAGCACGACGACCTCGACCGACAACTCGCAATTCCACTTCGGAATCGCGGGCGGCCTCGGCGGCTACCTGTAACGGCTCTGCCCGGCAGCTCAGTTCGCCGGCACGAGGTCCGCGCTCGCGGGCGTGGGCTCGCAGCGGATCGCGATCGCGCCGTTGTCGTCGACGTCGACGAACGCGATGCCGCCGTGGACGAGCTTGCCGAACAGGATCTCGTTCGCGAGCGGCGCCTTGAGCGTCGTCTGGACCAGGCGCGCCATCGGGCGCGCGCCCATCGCCTTGTCGTAGCCGTTCGCGACGAACCAGTCGACCGCCGCCGCTGACACCTCGAGCTCGACGTTCTTCTCGCCGAGCTGGCCGTCGAGCTCGTCGAGGAACTTGCGCGCGACCAGGCGGATCACCTCGACCGGCAGCGCGTCGAACATCACGGTCGCGTCGAGCCGGTTGCGGAACTCGGGGGTGAAGGCGCGCTCGATCGCCTTCTTGCCCGCCGTGGTGTCGCCCGGGCCGCCGCCGAACCCGATCGAGCCGAGCGCCATCTCGCGCGAGCCGGCGTTGCTCGACATGATCAAGATGACGTTGCGAAAGTCGCTCTTGCGGCCGTTGTTGTCGGTCAACGTCGCGTGATCCATCACCTGCAAGAGGATGTTGAACAGGTCGGGGTGCGCCTTCTCGATCTCGTCGAGCAGGACGACCGAGTACGGGTGCTTGTTGATCGCATCGGTCAGCTGCCCGCCCTGATCGAACCCGACGTAGCCGGGAGGCGCGCCGATCAGCCGCGAGACCGTGTGCTTCTCCATGTACTCCGACATGTCGAACCGGATGAACTCGATGCCCATCACGCTCGCGAGCTGCTTCGCGAGCTCGGTCTTGCCGACGCCGGTCGGGCCTGCGAACAGGAAGCACCCGGTCGGCTTGTTCGGATTGCCGAGGCCCGCGCGCGACAGCTTGATCACCGTCGCGAGCTGCTCGATCGCCTTGTCCTGGCCGAAGATGAGCCGCTTGAGGTCGTCCTCGAGGTTGGCGAGCTTCGTCTTGTCCTGCGACGACACCGAGCGGGTCGGGATGCGCGCGATCTTCGCGACCACCTCCTCGATCAGCTGCGGGCGGATCTCGTCGGGCCGCTGCTCGGGCTGCATCAGCCGCACCTTCGCGCCGGCCTCGTCGATCACGTCGATCGCCTTATCCGGCAAGTGCGCGCCGCTGATGTGCCGCGACGACAGCTCGACCGCCGCCTCGATCGACGCGTCGGCGTAGCGCACGTTGTGGTGCTTCTCGTACGTCGCCTTCAGGCCCTTCAGGATCTCGATCGCCTCGGGCACGGTCGGCTCGCCGATGTCGATCCTCTGAAAGCGGCGCGACAGCGCGCGATCGCGCTCGAACGCCTGGCGATAGTCCTTGAACGTCGTCGAGCCGATGCACTTGAGCTCGCCGTTCGACAGCGGCGGCTTGAGGATGTTCGCCGCGTCCATCGTGCCGCCGCTCGTCGCGCCGGCGCCGATGATGTTGTGGATCTCGTCGATGAACAGGATCGCCTTCGGATCGCCGACCAGGACCTTCATCACGGCCTTGAGGCGCTCTTCGAAGTCGCCGCGGTAGCGCGTGCCGGCGAGCACCGCGGTCATGTCCAGCGAGTACACGCGCGCCTCGCGCAGCGGCTCGGGCACCTTGTTCTCGATGATGCGCAGCGCGAGGCCTTCGGCGAGCGCGGTCTTGCCGACGCCCGGCTCGCCGATCAAGAGCGGGTTGTTCTTGCGCCGCCGCGACAGCACCTGGACCATGCGCTCGAGCTCGTCGGCGCGGCCGATCAGCGGATCGATCTTGCCTTCCCTCGCGCGCGCCGTCAGATCGATGCAGAAGCTCTCGAGCGGGTTCGCGATGCGCTGATCCTCTTCGCCGTCCTCCTGCACGCCGCGCGGGCGCGGCACGATCGGCGACTGCCCTGCGCCGACCTTCGACACGCCGTGCGAGATGTAGTTGATGACGTCGAACCGGGTGATGCCCTGCTTCTCGAGCAGGTACACCGCGTGCGAGTCGCGCTCCCGGAACATCGACGCCAGCACGTTGCCGGTCGTCATCTGCGTGCGGCCCGCGGCCTGGACGTGCATCGCGGCGCGCTGGATCACGCGCTGGAACGCGAGCGTCTGATCGGGGCCGATCTCCTCGCCTTCCGGGAGCTGCTCGACTTGCTCGTCGAGAAAGCGCTCGAGATCGCCGCGCAGCGCCTCGACGTCTCCGCCGCACTTGCCGACGATGTCGGCGCCGCTCGGATCGTCGAGCATCGCGAGCAGCAAGTGCTCGAGCGTCAGATACTCGTGACGGCGCGCACGCACGTCTTCGAGCGCGCGCTGGAACGTCGCCTGGAGCTCGGGTGACAGCATGGGCTCCTCTTATTGTAGGGCACCGCGGGCGATCGCGCAGGGATCGCGGCACGTGGCGTGACCCGCGATTTCGGGCAGGTGGGTACGGGGCGGCGCGTACTACTCGCAGTTCGGGACGGTCTTCAGCAGCGCGTCGCGCGCGTCGAGGTCGTTCAGCTGATCGGCGCGCGTGTAGATGTCCTTGGCCTGTGCGACGCACGCGGCGTGCTTGTCGGCTTGCGCGACCTGGGGCGCGACCGGTAGCGGGCCGGTCGTGAAGCCTTCGAGGGCGAGCTCCGACAGCACGCCGTGCGCGACCTCGGCCTCGTCGTGTCCCGACAGGTACGAATCGACGAAGCTCGTCGCGGTCGACACGTTCTGGCACGGCAGCGCGACGCCGTCGTTCGTGCACGGCTCGACGCCCGCGAGCGTCGGCTTGCCGAGCAGCGCGATCGTCGAGCTCGCCGGCGAGGTCGGCGTGACCCACGCGTAGAACACCGAGCCGACGTCGTTCGCGACGAGTGGGTCCCTCGACGCCACGAGCCCGCGCATGCTCTTCGTGAACTTCAGCTGCAGCTCGCCGTTCGGCGCGTCGACGTGCTGGTCGACCATCTGGTAGCCGCGCACCTCGAGCAAGCGCGTGACCTCCTTGGCAGCGGTGTACTCGTCGCGGCTCGAGACCGCGCCGGAGTCCGCTGGGCCGAGATAGCTGCGGCTCGACATGTTGGCGTCCGCCATGCAGCCGGCGAGCGCGAGGGCACCGAGGAGAGCGAGCTGGAAGTTGCGCATGCCCTCACCGTGGGTCCCGTACTTCGTTTATTCATTGCGACCGCGTGACGAACTATGAAGCGCTCATTCCGTCGGCTCGATCGATAGTTGCAGCGGAAACTGCTGCGCTTTCGCGAGCGACATCGTCTTGGTGACCTTGGTTTCGGCCACTTCGAACGTGTACACGCCCGCCACGCCGACGCCGTTGTTGTGGACGTGGCTCATGATCGCGATCGCGTCGTTCTCGTTCTTGTGAAACACGCTCTGCAGCACCCACACGACGAACTCGCGCGTCGTGTAGTCGTCGTTGTGCAGGAGCACCTTGTACATCGGCGGCTTCTTCGTGCGCGTGCGCTCGTCGAGCACGAGCCCGGTCTGGCGCTCGGTGTCCCGGCGCGGCGGCGCCGGCGGCGGCTTCTTGTCGTCCGACAACCGGATCACGATAGCTCAATATTACGAATTGCCGTGGCGGTGTGTAGCCCCGCGATTTCGGGTAGGGTCACGCGATGTTCTCGACCCGAGTCGCCGTGCTCGGTGCGCTCGTCATCGCGTCGGCGGTGGCCGACGCGCGCACCGGCTATTACCTCTACCCCGCGCTGAGCGGCCACACGATCGTGTTCTCGGCCGAGGGCGATCTGTGGAGCGTCGCCGACACCGGCGGAACCGCGCATCGCCTGACGACGTCGCCCGGCCGCGAGTACTTCCCTCGGCTCTCGCCCGACGGCAAGTGGATCGCCTTCACCGGCGAGTACGACGGCAATCCCGACGTGTTCGTGATGTCGGCCGAGGGCGGCGAGCCGCGCCGCCTCACGTACCGGCCCGAGCCCGACGAGGTCGTCGACTGGACACCCGACGGCAAGTCGATCATCTTCCGCACGAAGGCCGCGAATCACTCGACGAGTGGGTTCGAGTGGCACCTGTTCACGGTGCCGGCGACCGGCGGCGAGCCGACCGAGGTCCCGATCGGCTGGGCCGCGCGGCTCGCGATCGGCACGAACGGGCTGTGGGCGTTCAATCGCGCGACCGTCGAGATGCGCACGTGGAAGCGCTATCGCGGCGGCACCTCACCGGGAATCTGGGTGGGCGATCCGGCGAAGCACGACTTCCACGAGGTCACGAAGTTCCCCGGCCCGTGCGCGTTTCCGATGTGGGTCGGCTCGCGCATCTTCTACGTCTCCGACGAGGGCGGCACCGGCAACCTGTGGTCGATGAACGCGGACGGCACCGACGCGCACCGCGAGACCAAGTTCGCCGATTACGACGTGCGCTGGCCGGCGGTCGCGCCCGATGGCCGCATCGTGTTCTCGCTCGCGGGCGACCTCTACGTGTTCGGCTCGGGCAACGTGCACAAGATCGACGTCGATCTGCCGACCGAGCGCCGGCTGACGCGCACGCGCTATCCGGACGCGGCGAAGGAGCTGACGTCGTTCGAGCTGTCGCCCGACGGCGATCGGCTCGCGATCGGCACGCGCGGCGAGATCTTCTCGGTCGCGGTCAAGGACGGCGTGACCTTGCCGGTGACGCGGGGCAGCGCGGCGCGCGAGCAAGGCGCGAGCTACACGAGCGACGGCAAGCACATCCTCTACATCACCGACGCGCCCGGCGAGCAGGAGCTGCGCGTGATCGACGCGTGGGGCCGCAACGCGCCGAGGACGCTCAAGCCCGCCGGCAAGACCGGCTGGTACTTCCCGCCGCTGCCGTCGCCCGACAACAAGTGGGTCGCGTTCGCCGATCAGACGCAGACCTTGTACGTGATGCCGGCGGCGGGCGGCGCGGCGCGCGCCGTCGACCGCGGCGTGCAAGGCGAGATCCGCGAGTACACGTGGAGCCCGGATGGCCGCTGGCTCGCGTACACCGAGCCGCTGCGCAACGACTACTCCGCCGTCCGCATCTACGACACGACCACCGGCAAGATCACGTCGGTCACCGGCGAGACCACGAACGATTACTCGCCGGCATGGGATCCCGAAGGCCGCTACCTGTACTTCCTGTCGGATCGCGGCGCGAACCCGGTGATGGACTCGCGCGACGAGGAGCACGTCGAGATCCGCTCGACGCGGCCGTTCCTCGTCATGCTGCAGCAGGACGGCAAGAACCCGTTCGCGAACACGAGCGGCATGCCGGGCGCGGAGCCGCCGAAGCCCGACAAGCCCGACGACAAGGCGAAGAAGCCGGCGCCGCCGAAGCCGGTGAAGATCGATCTCGACGGCCTCGCGACTCGCTACATGCCGTTCCCGGTGCCGCCGGGCCTGTACGGCAACCTCGGCGCGAGCGCCAAGACCGTGTTCTGGCTGCAGCTCGCGCCGATCGGGTTCGGCGAGCTCGACAGCGCGCTCGGCGCGCCGCCGCCGGCGTTGTCGCTGCTCGCGTTCGATCTCGAGAAGCGCAAGCTGAAGCCGTTCGTCGAGGGCGTATCGGCGTATCGGCTGACGCCGAGCGGTGACAAGCTGGCGTTCCGCAAGAAGGACGGCCTCTACGTCGTCGACAGCGGCAAGCCGCCGGCACCCGACGAGCTCGCCGAGGCGAAGGTCGCGCTCGACGCGGTCGTCGTCGAGGTCGATCCCGATGCCGAGTGGAAGCAGATCTTCGACGAGACCTGGCGGCTGCAGCGCGACTTCTACTGGGACGCCGGCATGGGCGGCGTCGACTGGAAGGCGGAGCACGATCGCTACGCCAAGCTCCTGCCGCGGATCGCGACGCGCGCCGAGCTCAACGACCTGCTCGGCGAGCTGATCGGCGAGCTCGCGACCTCGCACACGTACATCTTCGGCGGCGATCCCGGCGCGAGCGCGCCGCACGTCGCGACCGGCCTGCTCGGCGCCGACTTCTCGCGCCACGGCGCCGCGTTCCGCGTCGATCGGATCTACCGCGGCGATCCGGCCGATCCCGAGCGCTCGCCGCTCGACGTGCCGGGCTCGCAGGTCGCGGTCGGCTCGTACATCCTCGCCGTGAACCACCAGCCGTTCCCGCCCGGCGAGCCGCTCGTCGCGTCGCTCGCGAACCTGGCCGACAAGGACGTCGTGCTCACGGTCGCGGCCACGCCCGACGGCAAAGGCGCGCGCGACGTCGTCGTGCACGCGCTCGCGGGCGAGACGCGGCTGCGCTACGTCGACTGGGTGCGCGGCAACCGCGAGTACGTGGCCGCGAAGACCGGCGGCAAGGTCGCGTACATCCACCTGCCCGACATGGGCGCGGCCGGCCTCATCGCGTTCGACACCTGGTTCTTCCCGCAGATCGACAAGCAGGGCTTGATCGTCGACGTGCGCTGGAACGGCGGCGGCTTCGTGTCGCAGCGCATCGTCGAGCGGCTGCGCCGGCGCGTGCTCGCGCTCATGCGCGCGCGCGGCGGCGGTATCGAGACGTATCCGGCGCGCGCGATCGACGGCCCGTTCGTCGTCTTGACGAACGAGTACGCGGGCAGCGACGGCGACATCTTCCCGACCGCGGTCCAGCTCGACAAGCTCGCGCCGGTGATCGGCAAGCGGTCGTGGGGTGGCGTGATCGGCATCCGCGGCGACAAGCCGCTCGTCGACGGCGGCCTGCCGACGCAGCCCGAGTTCGCGTGGTGGGATCCGGCGCACCCGTGGGCGGTCGAGAACCGCGGCGTCATCCCCGACATCGAGGTCACCGACCTGCCGCAAGACATCGCGCGCGGCGTCGACACCCAGCTCGATCGCGGCATCGCCGAGGTCACCGCGGCGATGGCGCAGCGCCATCCGCTCGACAAGCACTACACGCCGCCGCCCGACCGCAGCCGCAAGGCGTTCGAGAAGCGCGAGACCGTGCGATAGTGAGCTGGTGGCACGGTCGGTAGTCCTCGTCGGGTGCGTCGCGATGGGCACGGGATGCGGACGCCTGGACTTCACGGACGACGTCACGCCCGTCGACGCGGCAGATCTCGTCGGGTGGTGGAAGCTCGACGACGGTACGGGCGACACCGCGAACGATTCATCGCGCAGCGGCGATCCGCTGATGCTCGACGGCTGCACGTGGACGGCCGATGGCAGATTCGGCGGTGCGCTCACGTTTTCTAACGCCACCGACGTTGCATTCAACACGGGCCCGACCGCTCTCGACCTGGCCGGCTCGTGGACCGTGATGGCGTGGATCCGTGCGGATGCTTATCCGCAGAGCGGCAAGATCGCCATGCTCGTCAACAAGCGCGGCGGAGCCGGCGACAACTTCGATCTCATGCTCGACAACGGGCATTTCAATGCCGGGATCGGGTTCACGGCCGACTTCAACGCCACGGGCTGCTGCGACGACCACGCGGCCAAGCAGGATCTGACTCCGTCGTTATCGGTCTGGCATCATGTCGCCGCGGTCTACGACGAGTCGCAGCAGATCGAGACGCTGTACGTCGACGGCAGCGCCGCCTCGGCTGCGAACACCGCGGGCTCGATTCCGGAGGGCGGCGCGGGGATGCTCTCGGTCGGCAACAACAGCATTACGAGCGATCCGGTCACGAGCACGCTCGACGACGTTCGCATCTACAAACGTGCGCTCACTGCGACCGAGGTCGCAAAGGTAGCCAGCGGCGACGGCTAGCTGCCGAGGCGCGAGCGAGCTACTGCCCGCTCAGAACCGCCAGGTGCGTGCACGACAACACGCATGCCGATAGGTTCGCACAACTGATGTAGAGTCCGCCGCATGCCGGTCACCGATGCCACCGCGAAGTGGGCCGAGGAGCTGTTCGCGAAGTCGATCGTCCCGACGCTCGTCGACTACATCAAGATCCCGAACAAGTCGCCGATGTTCGATCCCGAGTGGCGCGCGCACGGCCACATGGATCGCGCGGTCGAGCTGCTCGCGGGCTGGGCGCGCACGCAGCTGCCCGAGGGCGCGACGCTCGAGGTCGTGCGGCTCGGCGAGCGCTCGCCCGTCATCTTCATCGACGTTCCTGCGAGCGGAACGCCATCGGCGGGACGGCCCGCCACCGGCGGCCGCGCCGGCGACACGGTCATGCTGTACGGCCACCTCGACAAGCAGCCCGAGATGGCGGGCTGGCGCGACGGGCTCGGGCCGTGGACGCCCGTGCTCGAGGGCGACAAGCTGTACGGCCGCGGCGGCGCCGACGACGGCTACGCGATCTTCGCGTCGCTGACCGCGATCAACGCGATGCGCCGCGACAAGCTCCCGCACGCGCGCTGCGTCGTCTTGATCGAAGCGTGCGAGGAGTCGGGCAGCTACGACCTGCCGGCGTACATCGATCACCTCGCGCCGCGCATCGGCCAGCTCTCGCTCGTCGTGTGCCTCGACTCGGGCTGCGCGAACTACGACCAGCTGTGGTCGACGACCTCGCTGCGCGGCCTCGTCATCGGCAACCTCGAGATCTCGCTGCTGACCGAAGGCGTGCACTCGGGCGACGGCACCGGCGTGATCGCGGCGAGCGAGCGCGTGCTGCGCATCTTGCTCGATCGGCTCGAGGATGCGCACACCGGCCAGGTGAAACTGCCCGAGCTCGCGACCCAGATCCCGCGCCAGCGCATCGCGCAGGCGGAAGCCACCGCGAAGGTGATCGGCGCGGAGGTGTGGAACAAGTTCCCGCTGCAGCCCGGCGTCGCGCCGGTCGTGACCAACGACGTCGAGCTGATCCTGAACCGGACGTGGCGGCCCGGGCTCGCGGTGACCGGCGCCGACGGCTGGCCGCCGATCGGCAACGCCGGCAACGTGCTGCGCCCGTTCACGCGCGTGAAGCTGTCGATCCGGATCCCGCCGCGCGTCGATCCGACGGCGGCGGCCGCCGCGGTGAAGCACACGCTCGAGAAGGATCCGCCGTACGGCGCGAAGGTGTCGTTCACCGACATCGGCGCGAACGCCGGCTGGGACGCGCCCGAGCTCGCGCCGTGGCTCGAGCAGGCGCTCGACACCGCGAGCAAGCGCCACTTCGGCAAGCCGGCGATGTACATGGGCGAAGGCGGCACGATCCCGTTCATGTACATGCTCGGCGAGAAGTTCCCGAAGGCGCAGTTCTGCATCACCGGCGTGCTCGGCCCGGGCTCGAACGCGCACGGCCCGAACGAGTTCCTGCACATCCCGACCGCGCGCAGGCTGGCGCTGTGCGTCGCCGACGTGCTCGCGACGCACGCGCAGCAATGACGCGCGCGCTCGTGCTCGTCGTCGCGGCGTGCGGGTCGCCGCCATCGCCCGCGCCCCTCACCGCCGGCGATCACGGCCCGGCGACGAACGCCGCGCTACTCGAGCAGTAGGTCGTGGAGCCATCGAGGACCCACACCGGCGCGTAGCTCGCGGGCTCGGCGGCGACGACGTACGCGGTGTCATCGCCGCCTTGATACGGCAGCGCCTGAAACGGATTGCCGCTCGCGATCGCGGTGACATCGGAGTCGAGTGCTCCGATCGACACGACCACTTCGTTCGGGGTCGACGTCGCGAGCGCGGCTCCGGACAGCACGCTCGACGCCGTGCTCGAATCGGTGTGCGCGACGGTGTCGAGCGGCGACGTCGTCGCGACGTGATCGAACTCGGCCACCCACACGAAATGTTTCACGTCACCCGACAGCGTGATGGTGACCGCGCCCGAGCTCGGCAGGCTGTCGGCGGCATACCAGATCTCGGTTCCGGCGTTGTCGCCGGCCGCCCCGCCCTGGAACGTCGCGCGCGCGTTCGCGGAGACGTACTGGTTCGCCGTGCCATCGCTGATGCTCGAGACCGTAAACGTCGACGAGAAGAAGTCGACCACCACGACGACGAGGTGCCCGGCGCCGATCGTCGCCGGAACCGAGCTCGTGGCCGTCGTCGCGTAGATCGGGTTCACCGCGACGAGCGAGGGCACCGAGTCGATCGGATCGAAGCCGGTGCGGCCGCACGCACACGCGAGCAACGCGACGTGGACGGCACGCACGCGCCGATCATCGCACACGCAGGAGCACGCGCGCTGCTAGCTCCTGGTGGTGCTCCGCTGCTCGGCCCGACCGGCCAAGATCGCGCGCCATCATTTGTACGTGCTGCAGCCCCGAGCTTGCGGCGAATTGCTCGTTTCCCTATAGTCCGCCGCGACATGGCCACGCACCTGCCTGTAATCGGAGGGCACGCGGACGGGTTCGGCAAGACCTACCGGACCGACAGCTGGTGGCAAGGCCCGATGCTGACGTTCGTCGTGTTCTCGACGTTCATCGTCTACACGACGTGGGCCGCGCTTCAGGGCAACCACTACTACTCCGATCCCTACCTTTCACCGTTCTACTCGCCGGTCCTGTTCGAGGAGCCGGGCTCGATGCTGCACGGCGGCATCCCGGCGTGGCACTCGTGGTTCGGCGACTGGCCGACGTGGCTGCCGAGCTTCGTGCCGGCCTCGCCCGCCGTGCTGATCCTGATCTTCCCCGGCGCGTTCCGCTTCACTTGCTACTACTACCGCAAGGCCTACTACCGGTCGTTCGCCGGCTCGCCGCCGGGCTGCGCGGTCGGCCCGCTCGCAGGCAAGCGCAAGTATCGCGGCGAGACCGCGCTGCTCCTGTTCCAGAACCTGCATCGCTACGCGATGTACTTCGCGCTGATCTTCATCGTGATCCTCGGCAAGGACGCGTTCGAGGCGTTCATCAAGGACGGCCACTTCGGCATCGGCGTCGGCTCGATCATCCTCACGATCAACGTCGTGCTGATCGCGAGCTACACGTTCGGCTGCCACTCGTTCCGCCACCTCGTCGGCGGTCGCAAGGACTGCATGTCGGCGTGCGGCAAGCCGTCGACCGCGCTCGGCTCGTGGAAGCAAGCGACGTGGTTCAACGAGCGCCACATGCAGTTCGCGTGGGCGAGCCTGATCTGGGTCATGGTGACGGACCTGTACGTGCGGCTGTGCTCGATGGGCGTCATCCACGATCTCCACACCTGGAAGAACTAGCCATGGCTCTCGACGCGTCCGAGCTGCAAACCATCGAGCACGACGTGCTCGTCATCGGCGCCGGCGGCGCCGGCCTGCGTGCCGCGATCGAGTGCAGCGCGCAGAAGCTATCGACCGGCGTGGTCTCGAAGTCGCTGCTCGGCAAGGCGCACACCGTCATGGCCGAGGGCGGCATGGCCGCCGCGATGGGCAACGTCGACGCGCGCGACAACTGGAAGGTGCACTTCCGCGACACGATGCGCGGCGGCAAGTTCCTCAACAACTGGCGCATGGCCGAGCTGCACGCGAAGCAGGCGCCCGAGCGCGTGCGCGAGCTCGAGGACTGGGGCGCGGTGTTCGACCGCACCAAGGAAGGCCTGATCTCGCAGCGCAACTTCGGCGGCCATCGCTACCCGCGGCTCGCGCACGTCGGCGATCGCACGGGCCTGGAGCTCATCCGCTCGCTGCAAGACCACGGCGTGCACCAGGGCATCTCGTTCCACATGGAGTGCACCGCGCTCGAGCTGCTCAAGGACGGCGAGCGCATCGCCGGCGTGCTCGCGTACTGGCGCGAGACCGGCCGCTTCGTCGTGTTCCGCTGCAAGGCCGTCATCCTCGCGACCGGCGGCGGGGGCAAGGCGTGGAAGATCACGAGCAACTCGTGGGAGTACACCGGCGACGGCATCGCGATGGCCTACGAGGCCGGCGCCGAGCTGATGGACATGGAGTTCACCCAGTTCCATCCGACCGGCATGGTGTGGCCGCCCAGCGTGCGCGGCACGCTCGTGACCGAGGGCGTGCGCGGCGACGGCGGCGTCCTGAAGAACTCCAAGGGCGAGCGCTTCATGTTCAACTACATTCCCGAGAAGTTCGCGGCCGAGACCGCGAACACCATCGAGGAAGCGCAGAAGTGGCTCGACGGCGACAAGAACGCCCGCCGCCCGCCCGAGCTGCTCACGCGCGACGAGGTCGCGCGCTCGATCACCGCCGAGATCAAGGCGGGTCGCGGCTCGCCGCACGGCGGCGTGTTCCTCGACATCGCGTCGCGGCGGCCGGCGGCGTTCATCAAGAGCCGGTTGCCGTCGATGTATCACCAGTTCAAGGAGCTGGCCGAGGTCGACATCACCGCCGAGCCGATGGAGGTCGGCCCGACGCTCCACTACTTCATGGGCGGCGTGCGCGTCGACGCCGACACGCAGATGTCGACGGTGCCCGGCCTGTTCGCGGCCGGCGAGTGCGGCGCCGGGCTGCACGGCGCGAACCGGCTCGGCGGCAACTCGCTGTCGGACCTGATCGTGTTCGGCAAGCTCGCCGGCACCGGCGCGGCCGATTACATCAAGGGGCTCGACAACGGCCCGAAAGTCGACGACGACCAGGTCGTCGCCGGCGTGCGGCGCGCGACCGAGGTCCTGAAGCGCGACACCGGCACGAACCCGTACGTCCTGCACGACAAGCTGCAGGAGACGATGCAGGCGAACGTCGGCATCGTGCGCATCAAGGCCGAGCTCGAGAAGGCGATCGAGGATCTCGACGGCCTCAAGAAGGAAGCCGAGACGATGAAGGCGCCGGGGACGTCCCAGTACAACCCGGGCTGGCACGAGGCGCTGTCGATGCGCTCGCTCCTGATCACGTCGGAGGTCGTCACGCGCGCGGCGCTGATGCGCGAGGAATCGCGCGGCGCGCACACGCGGCTCGATCATCCCGGCGAGAGCGAGGAGTGGATGCAGTACAACGTGATCGTCAAGAAGACCGCGAGCGGCATGGACGTCGAGAAGCGCAAGCGCCCCGATCCGCCGCCGCTGCTCAAGGAGATCGCGCACGCGAAGATCGAAGAGCTCGAGTCCGGCAAGGTCGGAAAGGACGCCTGAGCGATGGCCAAGCGACAGTTCAAGGTCTGGCGCGGCGACAGCAAGGGCGGCGACTTCAAGCAATTCGACGTCGAGGTCGACCCCGGCATGGTCGTGCTCGACGTGCTCCACCGCATCCAGGCCGATCAGGCCAACGATCTCGCGCTGCGCTGGAACTGCAAGGCCGGCAAGTGCGGCAGCTGCTCGATGGAGATCAACGGCAAGCCGCGGCTGTCGTGCATGACGCGCATGAACACGTTCGGCGTCGAAGAGACGATCACCGTGCAGCCGCTCAAGACGTTCCCGGTGATCAAGGACCTCGTCACCGACGTGTCGTGGAACTACGAGCAGAACAAGCGCATCCCGAAGTTCAAGCCGCGCCCGAAGGAGGCGGACGGCACGCATCGCATGTACCAGGAAGATGCCGATCGCGTGCAGGAGTTCCGCAAGTGCATCGAGTGCTATCTGTGCCAGGACACGTGCCACGTGCTGCGCGATCGCGAGGGCAAGGATAAGTTCGTCGGCCCGCGCTTCATGATCCGGCTCGCGTCGCTCGAGATGCACCCGCTCGACGCCGAGGACCGCATCCCGGAGATCCGCAAGGAGTTCGGGAGTGGCATGTGCAACATCACGCGGTGCTGCACCGAGGTGTGCCCCGAGCACATCAACATCACGGACAACGGCATCATCCCGCTCAAGGAGCGCGTGGTCGATCGCTATTTCGACCCGGTCGCGATCATCGGGCGTAAGCTGTTCGGCATCCGACGGCGCAAATAGAACGCGATGCAGCTCAAGGCGATCGAACCGGCAGGCATTCCCCACGCGCTCGAGAAGGCCGAGCGCTACCGCCTGCTCAACGATCCCGCGCAGGCCGAGAGCATCTGCCGCGACATCCTCGCGGTGGATCCGGCGCACCAGCAGGCGCTGCGCACGCTCATCCTCGCGCTCACCGACCAGCTCGTGACGACGCCGACCGCGCGCGACGCGCGCGAGCTGATCGCGCAGCTCGGCGACGAGTACGAGCGCGCGTACTACACCGGCATCGTCTACGAGCGCGAGACGCGCGCGTACCTCGAGCGCAAGAACATCGTGCGCTCCGCCGCGTACGACGGTTTCCGCCACGCGATGGAGCATTACGAGCGCGCGGAGCAGCTGCGCCCGCACGACACCGACGCGGTGCTGCGCTGGAACAGCTGCGTGCGCGCGATCGAGCGCGAGCGGCTCGAGCCGGCCGCGCGCGAGCCCGAGCTACCGCTCGAGTAGCGTCAGCACGATCGGCCCGCGCAGGTCGGCGTAGTGCACGGTCTGGTGCGCGCTCGTGCGTGGCGCGGTCGCGTAGATCTCGAACGTGTTCATCGACGAGCCGGCGAACGTGAACGAGCCGTCGGCGGCGGCCGTCGCGTTCTCGAACGCCGGCTCCTTCATGAAACCGATCTCGGGATGTGCCGGCACGAACACGCGCGTGACGGCGGCGCCCGCGACCGGCTTGCCGCGCGCGTCGACCACGCGGCCGCGCACGACCTGGTTCCTGCGCACGCGCACGACGTGGACCTGGCCGACCTCGTGCTCGGCGAACGTCACGGTGCTGCCCGAGGGCCCGAGATCCCAGTCCGTGCCGTAGTCGGCGCATTGCGGCGCGATCTGCAAGGGACCGATCGCGGCGTCGGCCACGGTGACCCGACCGTCGGCGTCGGTCGTCGACGACGCGTTGTAGCCGACGTAGACCTTGCAGCCCGCGACCGGCCTGCCGGTCTCGCGATCGACGAGCCGGGCGGTGAACGTGGCCGCGCGATACGTGCGCAGCTCGACCGGTTTGGTCAGGTCGACGCTCGTGTACGTCAGCGTCGCGTAGCCGGGCGCGGCGACGACGAGCGACCACGAGTCGCGGTCGTTGACGCCGGTGTATGTCACGCGGCCGTCGGCGGCAACCGGCTGCGGCTTGCCCTTGAGCGGATGCTCGGTCGAGAAGCTGTCGTCGGAGATCGTGACGGTCGCGCCCGGAATGGGTTTGCCATCGCCGTCGAGCGCGCGCACGACGACCGTCGTCGTCGGTCGCAGCCGGATCACGACGACCTTGTAGCCGGCGCGGCCCTTCGGCACGGTACGGACCTCGTCGGCGTTGGAGTAGCCGCGTCGAGCCGCGAAGATGCGGATCGAATTCAGCCGCGACCCCGAGGGCGTGAGGCGCAGCACGTACGTGCCGTCGGCGTCGGCGTTGTCGATCGTGAACGTCGACTGCTGGTCGCTCCACTCGAGCGTGCCGCCGACCCACGCGTCGGTGATCGCGTGACCTCCGGGGTCGACGACGCGGGCCTCGACGACGGTGGTGCGATCGTCCGCACGTCCCGTATGCCCCAGTACACAGAGGATGAAGATGGCCAGCGTGAACCGCACGCCATGATGGTGACACGGCGCCCGGCTCGCGGAGCTCGCGCTGCGCTCCTGGCATTAGTGTTACGTTCCGCGCGATGTCGAAGTCGACTTACGACTTGGTACTGCTGCCGGGGGATGGCATCGGTGTCGAGGTGGTCGCGGAGGCGCGCGCGCTCGTCGAGCTCGTCGGCGCGGCGCTCGGCGTCTCGTTCGCGATCGACGAGATTCCGTGCGGCGGGAAATACTTTCTCGAGCACGGATCGCGCGACTGGCCGGACGGTGCCGAGGACCGCTGCCGCGCCGCCGACGCGATCCTGCTCGGCGCGGTCGGCTGGAACGGCCCCGACGGCGCGCCGGTCACGATGCGCGATGGAAAGATGGCCGGCTACTCGCCCGTCATCGGCAACCGGATGCGGCTCGACCTCTACGCGAACATCCGGCCCGTGCGCTGCCTGCCCGGCACGAAGCACGGCATCTCCGGCCAGTTCGCACCGGTGTGGCGCGCCGATCGCGTCGACTTCGTGATCATCCGCGAGAACACCGAAGGCCTGTACTCGGGCATCGGCGAGCGCACTGCCGAGCGCGCCACCGACCTGCGCGTGATCACCCGCGCCGCGAGCGAGCGCGTGATTCGCAAGGCGTTCGAGCTGTCGCGCGAGCGCGGCAAGGGCGCGCCCGCCGACGGCAAGAAGCGCGTGACCTGCATCGTCAAGCACAACGTGCTCGAGGGCTGCCGGCTGTTCCTCGACGTGTTCCGCGCGGTCGCCGCGGAGTACAAGGACGTCGAGCCCGACGTCGCGATCGTCGACGCGTTCGCGATGTTCGTGCTCACGCAGCCCGAGCGCTACGACGTGTGCGTGACGACGAACATGTTCGGCGATATCCTGACCGACCTCGCGAGCGTCTTGCAGGGCGGGATGGGCATGGCCGTCGGCTGCAACGTCGGCGACCACCACGCGATGTTCGAACCGATCCACGGCTCGGCGCCGCCGCTCGCCGGCAAGGATCGCGCGAACCCGATGGCGATGATGCTCGCGACCGGCGAGGCGTTCGCGTGGCTCGGCCGCCGCCACGGCGACGCCCGCCTCGAGCGCGCACACGCCGCGATCGAAGCTGCGGTCGCCGCGATCGTCGCGCGCGGCGAGCCGCTGACGCACGATCTCGGCGGAGCCTCGTCGCGCAGCGCGGTCGCGGCGGCGATCCGCGACGGCGTGCGCGCGCGGCTCGGCTAATCCGCGCGCCACGCGCCCGGCGGCGGCGCCTTGCTCGGCGAGCGGCCGCGGCGCGCGGCGACGAACGCGCGCGCGAATTCGAGCGCCGAGTCGAAGCGCCGGCGCGGATCCTTGGCCATCGCGACCGCGAGCACGTCCTCGATCGCCGGCGCGACGCGCGCGAGCGTGCTCGGTCGCGCCGGTGCCGCGTGCACGAGCTGGTAGAGCAGCTCGGACAGATCGTTGCCCTTGAACGGCGAGCGGCCGGTCAAGCAGCGGTACGCGATCGCGCCGAGCGCGTAGACGTCGGCGGCGTGCGTGACATCGCCGCCCGACGCCTGCTCGGGCGCCATGTACTGCGGCGTGCCGACGACGCCCTCGCCGGTCAGCGTGCCCTCGTTGCCGACCAGCTTCGACACGCCGAAGTCGAGGATCTTCCAGGTCGCGCCGGCGTGGAATATCAGGTTGTGCGGCTTGAGATCGCGATGGACGACGCCGGCGACGCGCGCGACCTCGAGCCCGTGCGCGACCTGATCGAGCAGCACGACGAGCTGGTCGGCCGGCAGGCGCGGCTCGGCGCGCAGTTGCGTCGCGAGATCGATGCCGTGCAGGCGCTCCATCGCGATGTACGGCACCGGCGCCTCGGGCGGCGACAGCTCGAGTACCTTGACGATATGCGGAGACTCGAGCCGCGCCGCGACCGCCATCTCGCGGTGAAAGCGCTCGACGAGCGGGCCGCTCGTCGTCGCGCGAGCGTTAAGCAGCTTGACCGCGGCCGGCGCACCGTCGGCGCCGGTCGCCTCGTAGACCTCGCCCATGCCACCGCGGCCGAGCACGAGCCCGAGCCGGAAGCTGCCCATCTGGTGCCCGGTCCAGCGGCCCTCGTCGACGCGTGCGGCGCGCTCGGCATCGGCCTTGACCTCGGCGAGCGCCTGCTCCTTGTCGCCGATCTGCTGCATCGCGCTCTTGAGCTCGGTGAGCGCGGCGACGTTGGTGCGACGCGCCCACCGGCCGAGCACGAACGTGAGCACGAGCAAGGTGGCGAGCAGGATTTCGGAGACGACGAGCTGGTAGCTCGGCACGTCGTCGGCCGACAGCAGACCGCGGTCGTGCACGAGATGCAACGCGACCGGCATCGCCATCGCGACGTGCCCGCCGGTGAGCCCGATCGTCGTCGCGACCGCGGTCCAGCGCACGCGCCCGAACGACACGAACATGATGCCGAGCAACTCGATCGCGATCGAGCCCGAGAACGGCCCGAAGTAGTAGACGAGCGGCTGCGCGCTCGCGACCGACACCATCCACACGGTCGTCGCGACGCTCGCGCGGTAGCGCGACGGATTCGCCGTGATCCACGCGAGCAGCGCGTTGCACGCAGCGAGCGCGACCGCGCCGATGTACGCCGCCGTGCGCGCGATCGGATCGCCGCCGAGCGCGGCGAACAACGGGATCGCGGCGAGCGGCGCGAGCGTGCCGAACACGTGGAACGCGTGCACCTTGGTGCTGGCGTCGACCGCGTGGCTGGTCGCGCTCGCGCGCGGCGCCGAGCCGGTCTGCGAGCCGATCGCGCTGGCCTGCGCGATCGCGTGCGGCGACGCGGCTTGCGTCCCGCCGGCGGTCAGCGCCTCGGTGGGCTCGGCATCGGCCATGATTCCATCGTACTTCAGGCCGGCGTGATCGCGGCGAGCCGGCGATCCGCGACGACGACCGGCGCGCCGGGCCGGCCGCGCAAGACGCGCACGCGGCCGCCGTCGCGGTGAAACGCCAGCTCGGCGACCGCGTCCTCTTCGACGATGCCGGTGATCGCGAGCGCGGGGCCGCGCTCGTCGAGCGTGGCGATCTCGAGATCGCCCGCGATCGCGAGATCGTCGGGCACGCCCATCCGACGCAAGCGCGGGTCGCCGCGGCGCACGCGCTGGAAGTGCACGAGCAAGCTCGGCGACACCACCCGCGTCGCGCCGGTCACGAGCACCGGCGGATCGCCGTCGACCTCGAGCAGGAACGGCGCGGCCTCGGCGCGGCGCAACAGCACGCCGGTCTTGTCGCGGACGATCGCGTGCTCGAGCAACACCGGCGCGCCGTCGACGAGCGACGCGACGGTGCCGCGCAGCTTGCGCGCGCGCCCGAACAGCGTGGTCGCGCCGGGTGCCGTGCTCGGGGGCGGCAGCGCGATGCCGGCGATCGCTGCGCGCCGCCGCCACTCGCGAACCTTCTGCACGCCGAGCACCGTCAGGCTCGCGAGCGCGAGCGGCGCGAGCACCGGCAGCGCGATCGAGCTACCCGCGAACAGCGCCGTGATGAGGCTCCAGTCGCGGCCGCTCACCATCTTCATGTCGCGGTAGTACAAGAGCTCGCGCACCAGCTCGACCGGGGCCGTCATCGGCGCACCGCACTCCGCGCATGCACCCGCCGGCTGTTGCAACAGCCGGCACTGCACGCAGCAGAACGTGGCGGACTCCGCCATTGCAGGATTGTAGCGTGAAGACGTCACCCGGCCGTGCGCGCGACGTCGTGCCGGAGGTCGGACTCGAACCGACAATCCCGTAAGGGAAGGGGCTTTTGAGACCCCCGCGTCTACCATTTCGCCACTCCGGCGGCGAAAACGACACGCGCCGGTCACGAGGACCGGCGCGCGTCGATCAACTGCAGTAGCTCGCCGAGCGCGGATGCGCCCTACGAGCGGCGTATCACATGCCGCCCGAACCCGAGCCGGCAGGAGCGCCCGAGCCCATGTCGCCACCGCCCGAGCCGGCGGCCGAGCCGGCCGCAGCCGAGCCCGAGCCCATGTCGCCACCATTGTTGGCGGGCTTCTTGTGGTGGCAGGCCGCAAGCGCCGCCGAGACCAAGAGAGCAACAACAAACGACGTCTTCTTCATAGCACTATCCTCTTTCTGGTTGTGTCCACGCCGCTGGCGCCTGCCAGGCAGCAATCAAACCGATCGTCATTTCCCCACGCACGGATCTGCGGGCGCACCGCCACCGCTGCTGCCACTACCCATCGCGGGACCGATCCCGCTGCCGCCGCTCACGCCGCCGACCATAGATCCGCTTCCGGTGCCGCCGTAGGTCGCGCCACCGGCGCTGCCGGCCTGCGCCTTGTTGTCGGGTGTCGTCGTCTTCTTGGCCTTGCCACCACACGCCCCGAAAGCCAACGCCGCCGTCGTGATCACCAGCGCAGCCATCAACTTCTTCATCGCGTAGTCCTTCACGTTGGGATCACCTCGGCGAGCGCGGATTCGAGCTCGCGCCGAGCATGCGGATCCGAGCGCTGCGTGGCAACTTCGATGCCTTTACGATAGATATCCGCGGCCGCGGTCTTGCGGCCGAGTGCCGCGGCCGTCCCGCCGGCCATCAAGTACGCCGGCACGTAGTCGGGGAACTCGGCGAGCAGCTGCTCGAACTCCGTCCACGCCTCGTCGAGCTGGCCGCGGCCCTTGAGCTCCATCGCGAGGCCGTACCTCGGGAACGGATCCGACGGTGAGCTCGAGATGAAGTTGCGAAACGAGGCGATGCGGTCCATGGACGGGGGCCGACGAGTAACGAACCAGCAGGTCCGCCCTTACACAGGGCAGGGTTCGTATCTCAAGACTTTGGCCCAAATGCCAGTGGTCCAAGAACATTTCGCACGAGGTGATCGTGCTACAAAGGGGAGAACCCCGGTGCAGCGAGCGTTTTCCACGTTCATCGGCGTCGATCTGGGAGGTGGTCGCGGGAAGACGACCGCGCTCGCCGAGATCCGGAGCGGTTCCGCCGGCGCCGAGGTCGTCGAGGTCGCGACTCGCGCCGGCCGGTCGCCGTGGACCGACGACACGCTGATCGGCCGGCTCGCGGTGGCCGATCCCACCCGCGTCGTCGCGATCGATGCCCCGCTCACGCAGACCGCGTGCGCGCGCTGCGAGCGACCGGTGTGCCCGGGCGCCGAGGCGTGTGCCGATCCCGCCGTGGTCTGGCTGCGCACGACCGGTCGCGCGCTCGTCCAGAAGGTCGCTGCCGAGACGGTCGGCGCCACCGGGCCGCGTCCGCAGCACGCCGCGCAGGCACGGCTCGTGCCTTACGTGCACCGCGCGACCGACGTCGTGATGACCTACCAGCGCGGGCTCCTGCCGTTGTCGGCGTTCGGCGCCGCGAACGGCGGGATCGCGGCGCGCGCGGTTCAGCTGCGTCGCCGCCTGCGCGGCGCCGGCTACGAGCTGCACGCGAATCTGATCGAGGTCTCGCCCGCGGCGACGATCGCCGCGCTATGCGGCGTGCGCGCGTCGCGCGGCTACAAGCGCGACGCCGACCCGTGGCGCACGCGCGCGACGATCCTCGAGCGCTTCACCGATCTCTCGTTCGCACCGCAGAGCCGCATGGCGCGCGAAGAAGTGCTCGGCAACGACCATTGCTTCGACGCGGTGATCGCCGCCTATACCGCGTTCCTGTGGGCGCGCGATGGCTGGCAGCCGCCGGGGGGCGTGTTCGACGAAGACGGGTGGATCGTTTCGCCGCCGTGACCTGAGCGCTTCGCATTCACAGCAGTGCCTCGTACGCCGCCGTGACCTCCGCGAACCTGCGCTCGAGCGTGCGGCGCTCGTCGTCGCCGGCGTCCGGTCGCAGATCTGGATGCAGCGAGCGCGCGAGCCGGCGATACGCGCGCTTGACCTCGTCGAGGTCCGCGCCGTCCTCGATGCCGAGCAGGCGCAGCGCGGCGGCGCGGCGAGGATCTCCCCCCATCGCCGGCCGCCGCGCGGCGACGCCTTCGATCGCGAGCGCGTCGACCGCGCGCAGAAAATGAAGAAACGCGAGCAGGCGAAACCGCGGCGTTCGCGCGAGCGGCCAGATCTGGTCGAGCCGGCGCGGCTGGACCATCGCGGCGAGCATGCGGCGGTCGGCTTCGTCGGCAGGCTCGGGCGCGAGCTCGGCGCGCACGCTGAGCCGCACACCCGCGAGCTCGCGCACGAGCACGTCGGCGAGCGAGCCGTCGAGCTGCTGCTCGAGATGCGCGCGCGCCCAGCCCGCGACGTACAGCACGTGCTGGGCACCGGGCGGGTACGCGGTCACGCCGCCGCCGAACGCGACGCGCGCGTGGTCGAGCGCCGCCAGTCGCACCAGCCGCGCGGTCACCGCCGCGCCGTCACTGCAAACGATCCCGCCGCGGCGCAGGACCAGCACCTCGTCGCGTGGTCCGGTACCGGAGATCGTCACCACACCGCTCGCGGCCTGACGCCCGAGCCGGTACAGCACCTTGACGAGATCGCTTCGCCCCACCCCGCCATCCTTCTCGGCGCGGGCGCGGCGGGCCAATTTTTAGAACATCACATGAAGCCGGCTTTGCGGCGCTCGACGATGAACTCGATCACGGTGTTGCGCACGTCCTCGCGGAACTTCACGAGGCCCGCCGCGATCTCGCGCAGGGCCGTGACCGCCGGCTTGTTGTCGCAATCGACTCCCGCCGTCGCACCGCGGGACAGCTGGCGGGCACGCTCGGCGGCGAGGATGACCAGCGCGAAGCGATTGGGAACTTTATCCAAGCAGTCTTCGACGGTAACGCGGGCCATGGGAGCGGCGGAACTTACCCCACCGGCGTCCCGTGTCAAGGCCGTGCTTGCCAGAGTGCCAAGTGACCACTAGGCTTATCGATGCGGCGCGGGCTATCGGCAAATAGGCGCGGCCGCACTTAACTTATGCCCGTCCGTCCGCCGCCTGTCTCCCCCTTGGCCACCGCTACGCGTGGCCCCGCTCGCATCGAGCTCGATTGGGACGCGCTCGAGGTCGCGGTCGAACGCAATTCGCCCGAGACGGACAGCTACCTCGATCTGACGAACGGCCGCGTGGTCACGATCACCTCGGGCGACCCCGAGGCCGTGCTCAACCGTCAGCAGGTCTCGGAGAACATCCGCAACTTCCTGCGGGTCGAGCCCGCGTCGTCGCGCGAGCAGTACCGCTGGATGGAGAAGTTCGTCGGCTCGGTGACCGACGAGCCGCTGCGCGAGCGCCTGATCATCTCGATCGACGGCAAGGGCGCGTTCCGCCGCTTCAAGGACGTGCTGCTGGCCTACCCAGCCGAGCGCGAGCGCTGGTTCTCGTACCGCGCCGAGCTCCTGCACTGGCACATCCACAACTGGCTCGGCGAGCACGACGTCCATCCCACCAACGATCCGCCGTGGGGCCAGGTCCAGGCGCCGCAGGAGCTGCCCACGATCGGCCGCCCGGTCGTGCACGGCACCGAGGCGCCGGGCGAGGCGCTCCGCAGGCAAGCGCGCGACCTGATCGAGACGATCGCCGCGATCGAGCTGCCGACCGCGATCGCGTTCCTCGAGTTCCTGAAGCAGCGCTCGAGCGAGGCGCTCGCCAAGGAGATGCGCGAGGCCCAGGAGCCCGAGCTCGATCCGAACGATCCTTGATGGAACAGCTGATCACCGAGCTCGTGCGGAGCGCGCCCGAGCTGGATCCCGCGCGCGTCACCGCGCTGCGCGACGAGCTGTGGGCCGACGGCCGCCCGCTCGCGCTCGCGATCGGCCGCGTGCTCGAGCTGGTCGCCGAGCAGCTCGTCGATCCCGGAGTCGCGCTGCCGGCGCTGGCCGAAGCGATCGCCACGCTCGTGGCGTCGAAGGATCCGAAGGTGCTCGAAGCCGCGCGCTATCAGGTCGAGACGCTCGTCCCCAAGCCGGACGTGCCGCTGCACGCGTTGAAGCGGCGATGACCTTCAGCCGCGCACGGCGACCGCGAACTTCAAGTAATTGCCCTCGGGGAATGCCGGCACCGTCGGAAAATCCGGCGGCAGCCCGCGGCGGTCGATGATCTGCAGCCGCGTGCCCGCGGCGTGCGCGCCCTCGGCGAGCGCCTGCTCGAACTCGGGCGCGCTCATCTTGTGCGTCGACGACGCGGCCGCGAGCAATCCAGCCGGTGCGGTGACCTCGAGCGCGGCGCCGATCAGCTCGGCGTAGTCGCGGATCGCGCTCCACGGCTTGCCGCCGCGCGCCGCCGCGCTCGCGAACGCCGGCGGATCGACGACGACGAGGTCGAACTTGCGGCCGCGCTCGGCGAACCGCGCGAGCACCTTGAACGCGTCGCCGACGACGTGCTCGGGCTTCTCGGGATCGAAGCCCGACGCCGCGAAGTTGCGGCGCGCCCGCGCGTGGGCCTTGGCCGCGACGTCGACCGCACAGATCTCGGCCGCGCCGCCGGCCTGCGCGTACACCGAGAGCGCGCCGGTGTACGAGAACAGGTTCAGCACGCGGCGGTCCTTCGCCCAGTGGCGAACCGCACGGCGGCCCTCGCGCAGATCCGCGAACAAGCCAGTCGACAGCGGCGACGTGACGTCGACGACGAGCCGGAGATCGTCCTCGGCGACCTCGAGCTCGACCGGCGCGGCGCTGCCGCGCACGAGCTCGGCCGCGGGCTGGCGCGGCGCCTCGCCGCCGAGCGGGCGAAACCGGCGCTGCTCGTAGATCGCGGCCGGCGCGAGCTCGGCGACGAGCCCGTCGTAGAGGTCGTCGCGCAGCGCCGCGATCGCCGCGGTGTAGAGCTGGACGACGAGGTAGTCGCCGTAGCGGTCGACGACGATCCCGGGCAGGCCATCGGACTCGGCGTTGACGATGCGCAGCGCGCCGAGCCGATCCCAGTCGACCACCCGCCGGCGCAGCGCGATCGCGGCGCGCACGCGCTCCCGCACGAGCCGGCCGTCGATCGCGACGTCCGGGTTGCGGACGAACACGCGCACCGCGATCGTCGAGTCGGCGTCGTAGAGGCCGCGAGCGACGAAGTCGCCCTCGTCGTCGACGAGGTCGATCGACGTGCCCGGCTCGGGTGTCAGCGGGCGTGGCCCGAGCGCCTCGCGGTACACCCACGGGTGGCCGATGCGGACGCGATGCGCGACGTCGGGGGGCAGGCGCACCGTGTTCTTGCGGATGATCGGACCGCGCTGCCGTCGGGGCATGGCGGCGAGGGTTATCACGGACTTTGGGCTTTGGGCTTCGGGCTTTGGCCAGAGGTCGATCTCCGCGCCCAAAGCCCGATGCCGACAGCCCGAAGCCCGGCGGTTTCTCGTGGACACAGCCCCCACCCCCCGATAGATTCCGCGCCGTGCAATCGTCGCGTCCCGCCACGCTCGAGCCGGTCCGGTTCGGCGAGTTTCTGCTCCTTCGCAACATGATCTCCGACGAGCAGTGGCTGGCGGCGCTGGCCGCGCACTGGAGCGCACCGCATCGGCGCAAGATCGGCGCGACGATCGTCGAAAACGGGTTCCTGTCGGCCGCCGCGGTCGAGGCCGAAGCCCGCGTCTTTCACGATGAAATCGAGGTCGTCGAGGTGACGCCGCGGTCGGAGCGCACCACAACGCCGATGCCTCACCGGTCGTGACCTGTTAACCTTTCGTCCGTCCTCCTCGGAGACCCATGATGGCCGTCGACACGAAGCAGGGAGAGAATGGCAACGGCGCGCCTGGCGGCGCGACCGGTGCGAACGGTAAGGCGGCGTCGCGTCGCAAGCGGCCGTCGTCGCTGCTCGCGGTGGCGTCGTCGCTGCCGTCGGTGGAGAGCTCGCTCGAGGAGTTCATCGCGCGCGCGAACCAGACCCTGGTCGACGCCTCGACCTGGGATCAGGCCGAGAAGGTCGCGAAGCAAGAAGATGACAAGCGGCGCGAAGCCGATTCGCTGCGCTGGAAAGCCGCCGAGCAGCAGATGCGCGAGTCGCAGGCGCGCGAGCAGGCGCTGCGCCGCCAGCTCGACGGTCTGCAGGGCAAGCTCGCCGAGGCCGAGGCGCGCGCCGCGGTCGCGAGCAGCACCGGCGGCGGCGTGCACGACGGCGTCATCGCCGATCTGCGCGTCCGCCTGGGCCAGGCCGACGAGCTCGTGCAGGAAGCGCAGTCGCGCACGCTCGAGCTCGAGGAGAAGCTGATCGCGGCGAAGGCCGCGGCCTCGCGCGCCGCCGAGCAGGCGGCCGCCGCGCCGCCGATGCGCCCGAGTCAGGGCGGGCTCGAGCTCGACGATCTCGAGCAGCGCGCGCTGCTCGCCGAAGCGAAGGCGACCAAGGCGCTCGCCGCGGCGAAGGCGGCGGCGGCCGGGCTCACGGTGTCGCCGGCGGATCTCGCCGCGATCGAGAGCGGGCTGGTCGTCCCGCAGCCGGCGCGCTCGTCGTCGCCGCTGCGCTGGATCCTGGTCGGCGTCGCGTTCGCGGCCGGCCTCGCGATCATGTTCGCGGTCGTCAAGCTGAGCGGTGGCAAGGACGACGGCAAGCCCGCGCCCGCCGCGCAGCAGCCGCAGCAGGCGGCGCCGGCAGCGCAGGCGCCGGCACCCGCGCCGCAGCCGACGGTCACCCCGATCGAGGAACCGGCCCCGGCCGCGGCACCGGCCGCGGCACCGGCACCGGCACCGGCCGCGGCAGCGGCACCGGCACCGGCCGCGGCACCGGCACCGGCCCCGGCACCGGCACCGGCCGCGGCAGCGGCCCCGGCACCGGCCGCGGCACCGGCCGCGGCACCGGCCAAGCCACCCGTGCGCCATGTCGCATCGTCGCCGCCCCACCACGCCGCCCCGAAGGCCGCGCCGAAGGCCCCGGCCGCCGGGATCGCGGATCCGTTTGGTGGCTCACCAGCCGAACCGGCCCCGAAGAAAGCCCCTACGAAATCCGACGACAAGAAGTCGGGCGGGCTCGTCGATCCGTTCTGAGCGAACGCCCGATCCATCCGTCGGCTCTCGGGTAATCAAAGCGATTGCATCGGGGAGTGCGTCGCGTTATTTCCCACGGCCGAGGATCCCGTGAACCGCATCATCTTGTGCCTCGTCGTCGCGCTGGCAGCGACGGCCTCGCGGCCCGCACGCGCGGACGAACCGCCGACCAAGGAGCAGCTCGATCAGGCGAAGAAGGCGTTCGCCGAGGGCAAGGCGCTCCACGATCAGGGCAAGCTGCTCGAGGCCGTCGAGAAGTTCAAGGAGTCCTACCGGCTCTCGAAGAACCCGCTCTTGCTCTACAACATCGGGCTCACGCTCGACGAGGCCGGCCAGAAGGACAACGCGCTCCTGTACTACCGGCGCTTCCTGTCGGACGCGCCGGCCGAGGCCGCGCAGCGCCAGACCGCGAGCGACCGCGTGAAGGTGCTCGAGAAAGAGAAGCTCGATGCCGATCTCGGCGGCGGCGCGAAGACCGAGCCGACGAACCCGCCGGCGAACCCCGCGACGAACCCCACGCCGAAGGCGACCAAGTTCAAGCCGCCGGGCACGTACAGCGCGACCGACTTCCAGCACCAGGCCGTCGACAGCGCGCCCCCCGGCAAGCCGCTCGACGTCACCGCCTACGTGCCCGAGGACTCCGGCTTCTCCGTCACGCTGTTCTTCCGCGCCAGCGGCGAGAGCACGTTCACCGCGCGGCCGATGAAGTGGCGCTACAAGGAGCTCGTCGGGCGCATTCCGGCCAAGAAGATGGCCGGCACGTCGCTGCAGTACTACCTCGAGGTCAAGGACACGACCGGCGCGGTGATCGCGCGCTCGGGCAAGTCGACCGATCCGAACCTGATCTCGGTCGAGGCCGAGGCGCCGCCGCACTTCTACATGGACTTCCAGGACGACGCCGCGAGCACGACCGTCGCCGGCGGCACCGCCGCGACGGCGCACCACGAAGATGAAGATCCGCTGCACCCGAAGACGGCACAGGTCGACGTCACGCCGCCCGAGCAGCACACCGACGACAGCAACATCCAGATCGATCAGCCCGCCGGCGAGGGCTTCCTCGACGTCGGCTCGAAGAAGTTCAAATACGCCAAGTGGACCGCGACCTACGGCGGCGGCGCGCTGCTCGTCGCCGGCGTCGCGACCTACATCCTGGCCGGCCACGAGGCGTCGCTGATCGAGGGCGACACGCACTGCGGTAGCCAGCCGCCGCCGTGCCGCCAGTTCGATTCGCAGTTCGACAAGGCCTGGCAGGATGCCGGCCAGCGCTACCAGACGATCTCGAACGTGACGCTCACGCTCGGCATCATCGGTGCGGGCGTCGCGGGCTACTACTGGTACCGCGAGCTCAAGGCGAAGAAGCCCGACGAGCCCAAGCCCGCGCCGGCTGCCAAGGCGGCCGACCCGGACATGTCGTGGCTCGTGGTTCCGGCGGTCGGCGACGGATTCGCGGGCGCCGCCGCGATGGCGAGGTTCTGATCATGCGCGCGCGCTGGCTTCCCGTTCTGTTCGCCGCGACCGCCCCGGTCGCGTTGTTCGTGGCGTGCTCGCCATACTCGCCGAACCTCGGCAAGGAGCCGTTCCTGTGCGGCACCGGCAGCCCGGCGTGCCCCGACGGCTACACCTGCATGAACGACGGGACCGAGATGGTGTGCGTCGAGAATAGCGGCGGCGGCGGCGGTGGTGGCGACGGCGGCGGCAGCGGCAGCTGCGCCGACGACAGCGAGGTCGAGGGTCCCAACGGCAACAACACGATCGCGAACGCCTACCAGGTGCAGGTGATCACGAACTTCGACTTCACCGGCCTCGCGATCTGCCCGGCCGGCGACGTCGACTATTACGAGGTCAACCTGCCGACGATGGAGAGCCTCGACGTCACGGTGATCTACGCGCAATGGGGCGGCGCGCTCCAGGCTTCGATCCAGACGCCGAGCGGGACGGTGGTCCAGCAGCTCATGCCGGAGAGCGGCATGGATCGCACGATCCATGCGTTCGCGCAGAATCTCAACTCGGGGCCCTGGTACGTCGAAGTCGCCGGACCGACCGCGGGCACGCCCGAGAACAACTACGAGCTCAAGATCAACGCGGGCGCGCAGTAGCCGCTTTACAGGCAGCTACGGCGTGAGCTTGACGCTCCACCGCCTGACCTCGGCGGTGAGCTCGTTGTCGTTGCCGGCCGCGGTCGCGAGCTGGGACAGCGCCGCCGCCGCACCGGCGCGGTCTCGCTTCTCCCAGCACGCGCGCAGCTCCAGGCGAAGGAGCGCGATGTATTTGGCTTCGGCGTAGCTCACCGGGTCCTCCTCGCAAAAAACCGTCCATCGTCAACTTCAGGTCGCCTCGCGTTCGTTGCAACTTTTCTGACGTACGAGCGACCTGGATATTCGGGCCGACGCGCGACGCCCGCCCCCCCGACGCCCCGGTTTGACGGATGCCCCATCGCCAAGGTACCCTCTTGAAAACCCGAAGTTTTTCTGGGGGAGACCGCTTAGATGGCGCAGCCGCCTAGCCGCATCGGAGAGCTGCTGGTCCGCGAGAAGATGCTCTCGCTGCAGCAGCTTCAACAGGCGCAGGACGAAGCGAAGAAGACGGGCAAGCGGCTCGGCGCCACGCTCGCGCGCCTCGGCTACGTCAACGACCAGGCGCTCACGCAGTTCGTCGCGAAGCAGTACAGCCTGCCGTCGATCAACCTCGCCGAGATCGAGATCGACCCCGGCGTGCTGAAGCTCGTGTCGCGCGAGATCTGCGAGAAGCACCAGGTCATCCCGGTCCGCCGCAACGGCGCCACGCTCGTCGTCGCGATGGCCGATCCGTCGAACATCTACGCGATCGACGAGCTGAAGTTCCTCACCCAGTACAACATCGAGCCGGTCGTCGCCTCGGAGGCGAGCGTCGAGGCTTCGCTGTCGCGCTACTACGACAAGGGCCCCGACCTCGACCAGATGGTCGGCGAGCTCGGCGATGTCGACAACGTCGACTACGCGGCGGTCTCGGACGACAACGTCAACGTCGTCGATCTCGAGAACCAGGCCGGCGAGGCGCCGGTCGTGAAGCTGTGCAACGCGATCCTGCTCTCGGCGATCAAGAAGAAGGCGTCCGATATCCACGTCGAGCCGTACGAGAAGAACTTCCGCGTGCGGTTCCGCATCGACGGCATCTTGCAGGAGGAGATGCGGCCGCCGCTCAAGCTCCGCAACGCGATCACGTCGCGCTTCAAGATCATGGCGTCGCTCGACATCGCCGAGCGCCGGCTGCCGCAGGACGGTCGCATCAAGCTCAAGATCGGCGGCAACCGCGAGATGGACTTCCGCGTGTCGGTCTTGCCGACCTTGTTCGGCGAGAAGATCGTCATGCGACTCCTCGACAAGAGCGCGCTGCAGCTCGACATGACGAAGCTCGGCTTCGACATCAAGCCGCTCGACGACTTCAAGGTGTCGATCAAGAAGCCGTACGGCATGGTGCTCGTCACCGGTCCCACCGGCTCGGGCAAGACGACCACGCTGTACTCGGCGCTCAGCGAGCTCAACACGCTCGATCGCAACATCTCCACCGCCGAAGATCCCGTCGAGTACAACCTGCACGGCATCAACCAGGTGCAGATGCACGAGGACATCGGCCTGAACTTCGCGACCGCGCTGCGCGCGTTCTTGCGGCAGGACCCGAACATCATCATGGTCGGCGAGATCCGCGACTTCGAGACCGCCGAGATCGCGGTCAAGGCGGCGCTCACCGGCCACCTCGTGCTGTCGACGCTGCACACCAACGACGCGCCGTCGACGGTGTCGCGTCTCCTCAACATGGGCATCGAGCCGTTCCTCGTGACCGCGTCGGTCAACCTCGTGCTCGCGCAGCGGCTCGCGCGCCGCATCTGCAACGACTGCAAGGGCCCCGGCGAGAAACACCCCGAGGCGCTCGCGAAGATGGGGATGACCGAGGACCAGATCGCGAACGCGAAGATCATGAAGGGTCGCGGCTGCGGCGTGTGCAACAACACCGGCTACAAGGGCCGCGTCGCGCTCTACGAGGTCATGCCGTTCCACGACCCGCTCAAGGAGCTCGTGCTGCAAGGCGCGTCGGCAGCCGAGATCAAGACCGAGATGATCCGGTGCGGCACGCAGAGCCTGCGCATGGCCGGCATCGCGAAGATCCTCGATGGCATGACGACGCCGGAAGAGATCCTGCGCACCACGGTGGAGGATTAAAGAACGTGTCTCGAAAACGAGCGAGGACCCCCGAGCGCGAGGCGGCGCGAGAACCGGAGCGGAGGGTACTTAGGCTACGCGAGCACCGGAAGCGCAGCGCCAACGAAGCGATCGGGGGCCGCAGCCGTTTTGGAGGCACGTTCTAGTGCAGCTCACTCTCCAGGCTTTGCTCAAGGCGATGCTCGACAAGAGCGCGTCCGACCTGCACATCACGGCCGGTTCGCCACCGCGCCTGCGCATCCACAGCGAGCTCGTCAAGCTGCAGACCGAGCCGCTGACGCCGGTCGACACCAAGCAGCTGTGCTACTCGGTGATGAACGACGCGCAGAAGCTGCGATTCGAGGAGGACCTCGAGATCGACTTCTCGTTCGGCATCCGCGGGCTCGCGCGCTTCCGCGCGAACGTCTACATGCAGCAGTCGTGCGTGGCCGGGGCGTTCCGGCTCGTGCCGTATCAGGTCATCCCGCTCGAGAAGCTCGGCCTACCGCCGGTCGTGATGGATCTGTGCCAGAAGCCGCGCGGCCTCGTGCTCGTGACCGGGCCGACCGGCTCGGGCAAGTCGACGACGCTCGCATCGATGATCGACAGCATCAACACGAACATGCGCGGTCACATCATGACCGTCGAGGATCCGATCGAGTTCCAGCACGCGCACAAGGCGTGCCTCGTCAACCAGCGCGAGATCGGCCGCGATAGCCAATCGTTCGCGCGCGCGCTCAAGTACATCCTGCGCCAGGATCCCGATGTCGTGCTGATCGGCGAGATGCGCGACCTCGAGACGATCGAGGCCGCGCTCACGGTCGCGGAGACCGGGCACCTCTGCTTCGGCACGTTGCACACGAACAGCGCGATCCAGAGCATCAACCGAATCGTCGACGTGTTCCCGTCGCACGCGCAGCCGCAGGTGCGCGCCGTGCTGTCGTTCGTGCTCGAGGGCGTGCTCACGCAGTGCCTGATCCCGAGAGCGGACGGCCAGGGCCGCGTGCTCGCCGCCGAGGTGATGGTGCCGAACGCCGCGATCCGCTCGCTGATCCGCGACGACAAGCTCCACCAGGTCTACTCGCAGATGCAGATCGGCCAGTCGAAGTTCGGGATGCAGACGCTCAATCAGGCGCTGTGCGAGCTCTATCTCAAGAAGGTGATCTCGCTCGACGAGGCGATCGGGCACTCGAGCGAGGTCGACGAGCTGAAGACGATGATCCAGAACGGCGGCGGCTCGCTCGGCAACCACGCCGCTGCCCCTCACCTCCAGAAGCGCTGAGGAACATCCATGGCCAAGTTCCAGTGGGAAGGTACGACGCGCGCTGGCGAGAAGCGTCGGGGCGTGATGGAGGGTACGTCGGCCTCGGACATCGAGAGCCGGCTGCGCGGCGACGGCATGACGGTCGGCAAGGTCAAGCGCGAAGGCGGGTTGAACCTCGAGATCAACCTGTCGATCGGCTCGCCGGTCACGCCGAAGGACCTGCAGATCTTCACGCGCCAGCTCGCGACGATGATCGACGCCGGTCTGCCGCTCGTGCAGTGCCTCGACATCCTCGCGAATCAGGCCTCGACCAAGGGTTTCCAGAAGATCCTGTATCAGGTCAAGAGCAACGTCGAACAGGGCTCGACGTTCTCCGACGCGCTCAAGCGCCACCCCAAGGTGTTCGACGAGCTGTACGTCAACCTCGTCGCGGCCGGCGAGGTCGGCGGCATCCTCGACACGATCCTGTCGCGCCTCGCGATCTACATCGAGAAGGCCGTGAAGCTGAAGGGCCAGCTCAAGAGCGCGATGTATTACCCGATCGGCATCCTCGTCGTCGCGATCGCGGTGATCGCGGTGATGCTGCTCAAGGTGATCCCGACGTTCGAGAAGATGTATCGCGACATGGGCAACGCTCAGCTACCCGGCCCGACGCAGGTCGTGATCGGCATCTCGCATACGTTCACGGACAAGTGGTACATGTTCCTCGGCTCGATCATCGGCCTCGTCATGGGGATCAGCGCGCTGCGCCGGACCGACTGGGGCCGCGAGAAGGTCGATCGCGTGCTGCTGTTGATCCCGATCGTCGGACCGACCCTGCGCAAGATCGTCGTCGCGCGCTTCACGCGCACGCTCGGCACGCTGCTGTCGTCGGGCGTGCCGATCCTCGACGCGCTCGAGATCTGCTCGCGCACCGCCGGCAACCGGGTCGTGCAGGCCGCGATCCAGCGCACGAAGGCGCGCATCTCCGAAGGTCATGACATGGCCGGTCCGCTCGGCGAATCGCGCGTGTTCCCGACGATGGTCGTGCAGATGATCGGCGTCGGCGAGCAGACCGGCGCGATGGACCAGATGCTCCAGAAGATCGCCGATTTCTACGAGGAGGAGGTCGACACGGCGGTCGCCGGCCTGACCTCGCTCATCGAGCCGGTGATGATGGCGTTCCTCGGCGTCGTCGTCGGCGGATTGATCATCGCGATGTACCTGCCGATCTTCAAGCTCGCCGGCAACGTCAGCGGATGACGGTGGCCGAGCTGGCGCCGGCCGCGCCCGGCGACTCGCTCGTCCGCGCCCCCGCGGTTCCGCCGAGCGATCACGGCCGGCGCGTCGCGCGCCTCTTGCTCGTGCGCACGATCGTCGTGACGGTCGTGCTCGGCCTGTCGGTGTGGGTGCTGTCGCGCGTCGAGCCGACGTCGCGTGTCGAGGTGTGGCTGCAGTCCGCGATCATCGCCGCGACGTACGTGTCGTCGATCGTGTTCGGCGTGCTGCTGCGCCGCAAGCTCGCGCCGCAGCGCGTGGCGCGGCCGATGCTCGCGAACGACCTCGTGCTGACGAGCGCGCTCGTCTACGTCACCGGCGGCGTGCTCAGCCCGTACGCGTTCCTGTACGCGCTCACGATCGTCTCGGCCGGCGCGCTCCTGTATCGGCGCGGCGCGCTCGTGGTCGCGATCGCGTCGCTCGCCGCGTACGTCGCGGTCGCGCTGCTCGCGTGGCGGCGGGTGATCGACGTGCCGATGTCGGGCGAGATCCAGCCGTGGGCGCAGAGCGGGCTCGAGCTCGTGCGCTCGCTCGCGATCACCGGCGCCGCGCTGGTCGGCGTCGGCACGCTCGCCGTGATCTTCGGCGACCAGCTGCAGCGCGGCGCCGAGACGCTCGCGACGACGCGGCGCGCCGCCGGCGAGCTGCTCGCCTTGCACCAGGACATCGTGCGCTCGCTCAGCTCCGGGCTCGTCACGCTCACGCCCGACGGCCGCGTGCTGACCGCGAACCACGCCGCCGGCGAGATCCTGCGCCGGCCGGTCGGCGAGCTCGTCGACAAGCCGCTCGAGGCGGTGATCCCCGGCTTCGCCGCGGCGCTCTCGGGTGAAACCCGGCGCGCCGACATCACGATCGCGGCGAAGGGCGGCGACCTCACGATCGGCGCGACCGTGTCGCCGCTGCGCGACGCGCGCGATCAGGTGATCGGTCGCGTCATCAACTTCCAGGATCTGACCGAGCTGCGCCGCCTCGAGCAGCACGCGCGGCGCGCCGAGCGGCTCGCGACGGTCGGCCACCTCGCGGCCGGCGTCGCGCACGAGATCCGCAACCCGCTCGCGTCGATCTCGGGATCGATCGAGCTGCTGCGGTCGTCGCCGCAGGCATCGGAAGACGACCGTACGCTGATGGCGATCGTGCAGCGCGAGGTGCAGCGCCTGAACGTGCTGATCGGCGACTTGCTCGACTATGCGAACCCGCGGCCGGCGCACCCGGTCGACTTCGATCTCGGCGTGATGGTCGACGAGGTCGTGCAGGTCGCGCGTGGCGACCGCGCGTTCGAGGCGGTCGAGCTGACGTGCTCGGTCGACGCGCCGCTGCCGGTGCACGCCGACCCCGCGAAGCTGCGCCAGGTCGTGTGGAACCTCGTGCGCAACGCGGCGGAGGCGGCGGCCGGCGGCGGCAAGCACGTGCGCGTCGAGGCGCGCACCGCCGGCGGCGACGAGGCGCGCGTCGCGGTCGAGGACGACGGCCCCGGCATGACCGAGGAGCTGCTGGCCCGCGTGTTCGAGCCGTTCTTCACGACCAAGGCCACCGGGACCGGGTTCGGGCTCGCGACCAGCCACGCGGTCGTCGCCGAGCTCGGCGGCCGCATCGACGTCGACACCGCGCCGGGCCGGGGCACGCGGATGGTCGTGACGCTGCCGCGTGTTAGGGTGAACGCGTGAACTGCCCGATCTGCGCTCAGGCGCTGCACGGTGGCGAGCTCGTCATGGTCTGCCAGGGCTGCCACCAGGCGCTCGGCGGCGGGCTCGCCGTCCACGCGACCGGCGAGTTTCGGGTCCCGACCCCCGAGATGGTGGCCGCGGTCGCGACCGCCGAGCCGGGCGAGCGCCCGAAGTCGACGAACGTGTGCTCGTGGTGCGGCAAGCTCGAGAAGGACGTCAAGAAGCTGCTCGGCCGCAGCGGCACGGCGCTATGCAACGAGTGCGTGTCACTCGCGTGCGACATCATGGACGCCGAGCTCGGGACGGGCTGGCGATGACGGACCGCGACGACGATCCGGAGCTCGCCGAGCTCGTGCGCCAGAATCGGCGCGGCGCCGCGCGCCGCCTACTCGCGGTCGGCGCAGTGGTCGGACTGGCCGGCGCCGGCGTGATGCTCTACGGGCAGCATCTCAGCGGGCAGCAGGCCGACTCGGCGGTGCAATTCACGCTGCCCGATCGGCTCACGCTCGCCGGTGGAATCGCGGCCGCGATCGGCATCCTGCTCGTCATCTCCGGCGCGATCACGCTCGTGCGCGGACGCAAGTAACTACCTCTTCGCGCGCATGCTCGCGCACGCGTGCGCGTTGGTTGCCGCCTCGGCCGCGTCCATCGTGTCGGCGCTGCACGAGATGTTCTTGAACAGCGCCTCGACGCGAAGGTGCGGCAGCGTGTCGCCCGACTCCTTCATCTTGAGCTCGAAGATCCAGCCGTCGGCGGTCTTGTCCTTGCGCGAAAACTCCGGCGACACGTCGCCCGTCAGGATCTTGAGCTCCTCGTCGAACGACTGGAGCTTGGTGAGGTTGTTGAACGTGAGCGCCGCCTTGCCGCAGTGATCGGTGTTCGCCGCGATGACGTTCGCCGAGTTGTTGTCGGAGAACGCGATCTGACCGCACGCCGGCATTTCGACCTCGATGCCGAGCGGATCGATCGCCATCCACTTCAATGCGCCACCGGCCGCCGCGCTCGGGCTCGAGCTCGACTCGGAGGTCTTCTTGTCCGCGGCGGCGTCTTCGGACTTCTTGCCACACGCGAACAGCGCTACGACGAGAACTGCGTACTTCATCCGGCGAGCATACACGTCACCGGCCGAATCCGTCGGCACGCAGCTGATAATCGTCGGCGTAGGCAGTCTCGCCTTTGGCGCGCCACGCGCGCGCGAGCTCGCGGCAACGATCGGCCTCGAGCCGCGCCGGCAGCTCGCCGCCGGCGCGCATGCCGTCGAGCACCGCGATCGCGTCGTCGACGCGGCCGACCGCCAGCAGCGCCATCCCGCGCGTGTGCTGCAGCGCGGGCACGTCGGGCCGCAGCGCGCCCGCCTCGTCGGCGAGGGCGAGCGCGGCGTGCGGATCGCGGCCGGCCGCGAGCGACGCGCACGCGCGGTTGTTGAGCCAGACCGCGCGCTCGGCCGCGGCGAGCGCGGCGCCGTCGACCGCCGCCAGGAGCGCGTCGCCGCGCGCCACGTCGCCGAGCGCGACCGCACAGCCGGCGCGCGACAACCGCGCGGCCCGCTCGCGCGCCGACGAGATCGCGAGCCATTGCAGGAGGCGATAGCGCTTCGCCGCGTTCGCGAAGTAGCCGGCCTCGAACACGCGATGCGCGGTGCGCGGCAGCCACAGCCACGCGTACAGAACCGCGAGCACGGCGAAGCCCGCGCCGAGAACCGCGCCGAGGCCATCCGCGAGCGAACCGAGCGCGACCGGCATCGCGACGAGCGTGGCGATCCACACCGCGACGCGAACCGCATAGGTCATAGGCCGAAGAACGCCTTGATCCCGCCGAGGATCCGCTCGCGCTCGTGCTCGTGGCGAGCCTTGCGCGCGTCGGCGTCCAGGCCTTCGCGTACCGCGACCAGCTCCACGCGGCGCGTCGCCAGCTTCTCGGACAGCTCGACGACGATCTCGGGGCGGCCGAGCAACACGCTCTGGAACGCGTCCTTGCCGAGCCGGAAGCACTCGACGTCGCCCCGCGCGATCACGTCGGCCGTGCGCGGCTCGCCGGTCATGAGGCCCATCTCGCCGAAGAAGTCGGGCGCCTGGACGTGGGCGACGATCGCAGGCGTGTGCGCCGGCGCCTCGGGATCGGTGATGCGGATCTCGGCGCGTCCCGAGGTCATCACGTACAGCCAGTGCGCGATCGCGCCCTGGCGCGTGATGCGCTCGCCGTTCGTGTAGATCACGCGGCTCATGCCGGCGGCGAGCGTGCGCAGCTCGTCCGCCTTGAACGTCGAGAACAGCTTCACGGTCTTGATCGCGGCGAGCCGTGCCTCCGCTTCGCGTGCGGCGTGCTGCGCGTTGCGCGTCTCGTCGTGCAGCTCCGCGAGCACGGTCTGCGCCGGCACGGCGAGCGGAATGCCGGCGCGCTTGAGCGCGGTGTAGACGCGCGCGCGCACGCGCGAGTTCGTCGGATCGTCGGCCGCGAGATCCATGATCCAGTAGCGCACCGCGTAGGACGCGAAGCTCTCGCGGCCGTCGTGCGAGAAGTCCATGCACACGCAGTTCGGCTTCGGATCGTCGGCGACATTCTCGATCGGCGCGTCGAGGATCGCCTCGGTCACGACCTCGATCACGCGGGTCGGCGCGTAGCGAAAGTCGACATTGAACCAGACCCACATGCGCTGCACCGCGGGCACGCCGTCGCGCTTGGCGAGGATGATGATGTTCGACTGCAAGAGCTGCGCGTTCGGCACGATGATCGTGGACCAGTCGCGGGTCTGGACGATCGTGTGGCGCCAGCGGATCGCCCACACCTTGCCCTGCTTGCCGTCGGGCAGCTGGATCCAGTCGCCTTCGTGGATCGAGCCGTCGAGCTGGAGCGCGATCCCGCCCATGAGATTTCCGAGCGTGCTCTGCAGCGAGATCGCGAGCACCGCGCTGACGACCGCGCCGGAGACCAGCGCGCTGGTCGCGTCGACGCCGTGCTGCGACAGCACGCCGAACGTGGCGGCGACATAGCCGGCGCCGACCACGAGGTCGCTCGCGATCGTCGGCACGACGATGCCGACGCGCGGCAGCGCGACCACGAACACGATCGTCGCGCCGACGTTGACGATGACGAACGCGCGGATGACCTCGGAGCCGATGAAGAACCAGCTCGCCCAGCTCGGCTCGCCGGTCGCTTCGAACGCGAACGCGCCGGCGACGCCGACGAGGTACAGCGCGAACAGGATGACGAGCCGGCGCACGCGCGGCCGCGACGTCGGCCGGATCAAGTTCACGAGCGCGGCCGCGACCAGGACGCCCGCGAACACCCCCAGCCCCCAGTACAGCTCGCTGACGTGCTCTCGCATTCTTGCAGTCGCCGAGCATCACATATGGTACGAAGCCGCGCATGTCGGAACGGCTGGTCTCGCTCGGCAAGCGCACGGCTGCGCCTGCCCGGCCCCAGCCGGCTCCGGGCGGGCCGAAGGTGTACGTCGAGACCTACGGCTGCCAGATGAACGTCGCCGACAGCGACCTGATCGGCAGCGTGCTCGCCGAGGCCGGCTACGCGCCGGCCGCGCGCGCCGACGACGCCGACGTCATCGTCGTCAACACCTGCGCGGTCCGCGAGAAGGCCGAAGAGCGCGTGCTCGCGCGCGCGACCGAGCTCGCGGCGTGGAAACGGCGGCGGCCGGGCACGCTGCTCGCGATCGTCGGGTGCATGGCCGAGCACCTGAAGGAGGGGCTCGCCGCGCGGGCACCCGCGGTCGACGTGATCGCCGGCCCCGACAGCTACCGCCGCATGCCCGAGCTGCTCGCGGCCGCGAAGGCGGGCCGGCAGATCGACGTGCGGCTCGACAAGGCCGAGACCTACGAGGGGCTCTCCGGCGCGGTGGGCGGCGACGGCGTCAGCGGCTTCATCACGATCCAGCGCGGCTGCGACAAGTTCTGCACGTTCTGCGTCGTGCCGTTCACGCGCGGCCGCGAGCGCGGCACGCCACCGCGCGAGGTGCTGCGCCAGGCGCGCGAGCTCGCCGATGCCGGCTACCGCGAGGTCGTGCTGCTCGGCCAGACCGTCAACTCGTATGCCTACGAGGACGTCACGTTCGCGGCGCTCTTGCGCGCGGTCGCACGCGTCGACGGCATCGAGCGCATCCGGTTCACGTCGCCCTACCCGGTCGATTTCACGGACGACGTGATCGCCGCGATCGCCGAGGAGCCGAAGATCTGCAACTACGTCCACCTGCCGCTGCAATCCGGCAGCGACGCCGTGCTCGCGCGCATGAAGCGCGGCTACACCGCCGACGACTTCCGCGCGATCGTCGCGCGGCTGCGCGCGGCGGTGCCCACGCTCGCGCTGTCGACGGACATCTTGACCGGTTTCTCGGGCGAGACCGAGGACGATCACGCGCAGACGCTCGCGATCATGCGCGAGCTCGCTTTCGACAGCGCGTTCATGTTCGCGTACTCCGAGCGCGACCTCACCGCCGCCGCGAAGAAGCTGACCGACGACGTGCCGCCGGCGACCAAGCAGCGCCGGCTCGCCGAGATCGTCGCGCTCCAGGAGAAGATCTCGGCCCAGGTGTTCACCACGCACGTCGGCCGGCGCGAGCGCGTGCTCGTGCACGGCCCGAGCAAGCGCGATCCGGCGCAGCTGGTCGGCCGCACCGACGGCTTCAAGACCGTGATCCTGCCCGCCGGCGTCGGCGCGGTCGGCGAGCTCGTCGACGTGACGATCACGCGCGCGACGATGGCGACGCTGTTCGCCTGAGCGTGGCGCCGGCTACTTCTTGCCGAAGTAGCTGTCGAGCTGCGAGTTGACGATGCCACGCGTGAACGGGCTCGGGTTCCACTCGCTCACGCACGCGTTCGCGTCGGCGCGCGTGATCGCCGAGATCGGCTTGTTCTTGAGCCGCTGATACGTCTGCGGACAGTTCTGCGCCGCGAGGCTCTTGATCTGCCCGGCGTCGAGGCCGCCGGCGACGCGCGTCAGCTGTGGCTCGGGGATGGTTTCGAACACGTTTTGTGGGATCGGCATGGTGGCCGACCTTGCAGCGACGATGCCAGCTCCGAAGCGTCGACCGGAGTGATCGAAGTGGATCCTGCGGGCGACGTTTCGTGCGGCCGATCGCGCGCGAACGTCACGCGCCGTACCGCGCAAACGTGCGCACCACCAGCGATCGCGCCTGCTGTGGGAGGCGGGTCGATACACCAGTATGATCGCAGCATGACGAGGACGTGGACCACGCTGCTGCTCGCCGCATGCGCGCACGCCGGGGCAGCGGACGGAAACGGGTTCGGCGTCGCGTTCCCGGAGCAATCCGCGCACGTCGGCAAGCACTTCCAGGTCCAGCCGACCGCGACCTGCCGCTACGAAGACGGCCGCGATGCGCGGTGGGCGACGACCGGCGCGCGCGTCGAGTCCGGACAGCTTCCGCCCGGCATCGCGATCGAGGACGGCGCGCTCAACGGCGTGCCGACCCGGCCCGGCACGTTTCACGCGCAGCTCGTGTTCGCCGGCGTGACCTGCGCCGGCAAGCAGCTCGGCGACCAGCACGTCGCGGTCACCGTCACCGTGCGCTGAGCCGGTCGATGATCGCGCGCGCGACCCGGCGCGAGCCGAGCATCGCGACGTGGCCGAGGTCGGCGTAGACGATGCGCTCGGCGCCGGGCACCGGCACCTGCTGCGCGGCCGGCACGAGTGCGTCGGCATGCGAGACGATGGTCGTGATCCGCGTGTGCACGGGCGCCGGCGCTTCCGCGAGGCGCAGTACGAGCTTGCTGCCGCCGGCGAGCTCGCGCATCGCGTAGCCGACGCCGACCGCCGAGACGTCGGTGCCGGCGTGCGGCGAGCCGATCGTGACGAGGTTTCGCACCGCGCCGTCGCCGCCGAGCAGCGCGACGTAGTAGTGCGCGACCACGCCGCCCATCGAGTGGCCGACGATGTCGATCTGCGCGGCGCCGGTCGCGCGGCGCACCTCGTCGACGAACCACGCGAGCTGGCGCGCCGCGGCGGCGGTGCGGCCGAGCGTCCAGTACTCGAACCCGGCGACCGGCCCGAGCCCGGCGCGCGCGAGCCGGAACGCGAGCGGCAGGAAGTTCGCGCGGTTCATCGCGTAGCCGTGCAGGAGGACGACCGGCCGCGGTCCGCGCGTGGTCGCGCCGGGCAGCGGCAGGAAGCCCGCCGGCCGCGCCGCCGACACCGCGATCGCCATGCCCCACTCGGCGAGCGCGGCGCGCACGCCACCTTCGCGGCGCACCAGGTGCGGCACGAGCGGATACACGCCCGTGAACATCATCGCCTCGGCAACGGCGGCGACGCCGCCGCGCAAGATCAGGTGGCGGACCGAGTGACGGCGCTGCGTGTCAGATCTCCAGGCCCGGCACGTCGGCTTCGATCTCCTGCGCGATGTCCGCGGGGATCGCGAGCAGCCCCTGCAACCGATCGAGCATGCGGCGCTCGGAATGGGCGAACACGTGATCGAGCACGGCCATCCGGCACGCCGCGCGATAGATGCCGCGCCGCGACTCGGGCGACAGGCTCGTGAAGTAACCCTCGGGCAGCTCGACCTTGGCGAGCAGATACTCCTTGGCCGTGCCGCGCTCGTCGGGTGTGAGGTCCGCGGTGCGGATCAGCTTGCGCAGGCCGTCGGCCTCGGACTCGGCCAAGACGCCGTCGGCCCACGCGACGGCCGCCCACACCTTGATCACGTTCGAGATCTGCGAGTCACTGGCCATGATGCGAACCTATCACAGCACCAGCTCGAGCCCGATCCGGTCGTGAAGCAGGCGCGCGAGGGTCGCGTGCAGCTCGTCGCCGGTCTTGGTCGCACGCCACTTGCCGTCGCTGTCGGGATCGAAGTGCCACGCCGACGCGACCGCCGCCATCCAGATCTGGCGCGCCGCGCGGTGGCTGTTGATCACGACGCGCGTGCCGTCGCGCAGGTCGAGGCGCAACACGCCGTCGCTCGTCGACACCTCGACGTCGTCGGGATCGACGTCGGCAAACGCGTCCTCGATGTGGTGCAGCTCGTCGCGCGCAGCCTGGTCGAAGGTGGCCTCGTCCATATCGCACCTTGTATACCCCGAAGTTGATACAATCGAGCCGTGGCGACGCCGTCAGACATCGATCTCGACGTCGGCGAGCCGGTGGAGCGCGAGGGCCACGAGACGCTGCTGCCCTCGGTGACGCGCTCGGTGCTGTCGGTGAAGAGCTTCGTCGCGAGCGAGCTCCCGGCCACGCCCTCGGGCTCGGTTCCAGCGCTCGCCGAAGGCAGCGCGCCGCCGCCGACCACCGACGAGCGCCGCGGCGCGCGCCCCGGCGACGTGATCGGCGGCCGGTACGTCGTCGAGGGCCAGCTCGGGCGCGGCGGCATGGGCCGCGTGCTGCGCGTGCGCCATCAGGCGCTCGGCAAGGCGTTCGCGCTCAAGCTGATCAAGAGCGCGATCGCGACCAATCCGAAGATCCGCGAGCTGTTCTATCGCGAGGCGCGGCTCGCCTCCGCGCTGACGCACGACAACATCTGCTCGATCGTCGATTTCGGCCAGGACGAGACGTTCGGGCTGTTCATGGTGATGGAGCTGCTCGAAGGCCAGACCGTGCACGCGAAGCTGCGCCACACCGGCGCGCTCGCGCCGAAGGTCGCGTGCGACGTGATGTGGCAGGTCGGCGACGCGGTGCGCTTCATCCACAGCCGCCAGATCCTGCACGGCGACGTCAAGACCGAGAACATCTTCCTCGTGCGCACGCCGGCCCAGCGCCGGCTCGTCAAGCTGCTCGACTTCGGGCTCGCGCGCGCCGACCTCGGCCGCGACGACGGCGTGGACGGCACGCCCGAGTACCTCGCGCCCGAGCGCATCGACGGCGCGCCGGCCTCGCCGGCGAGCGACGTGTACGCGATGGGCATCGTGTTCTGGGAGCTCCTGACCGGCAAGCTGCCGTTCACCGGCGGAATGAAGGACGTGTTCCGCCAGCACCGCGAGACGCCGGTGCCGCCGCCGTCGAAGGTGATCGACGAGCCGCTCGACGAGCGCGCCGATCAGATCATCGCGCGTGCGACCGCGAAGGATCCGGCGCAGCGCCATCCCGACGCATCCGCGTTCATGTACGAGCTGCGCACGCTGATGGGCATGCTCGGCGTCGATCTCAGCTCCCGGCAAGGCGCGGCGCGCCGGCGCGCGCTGGCGCCCGAGGCCGCGCGCGAGCGCCGCGAGCTCGATCACCGGCTCAAGGCGGCCGCCGAGATCTTCGGCGCGATCCCGCTGCCGATGGCGTCGTGCGATGCGGCCGGCCGCGTGCGCGCCGCGAACCCGGCGTTCCTCGAGTTCCTCGGCGCGGCCGGCGATGCCGGCGGCCTCGAGCTGCGCGACTCGGCGCTGCCCGAGGTCTATCCGACGCTGTTCGACGATCTCGAGACCGTGCTCGCGACGCGCCGGCCGATCAAGCGCGTGATCTATCTCAACGAGGGCGGCGATCGCATCGTCGAGGCCGCGATCGTGTTGTCCGCGGCGCCGACGGCGGCCGAGGTCACGGCCGGTGAAGTGCATCTCGTGCTTCACCCGCTGCGCGCGCTGCTCGGCTGATGCGCGCGTCCTGCTGCGCGCTCGCGCTGTGCGCGTGCGGCCGGCTCGACTTCGCCGCGCGCGGCGATGCGACCGCGGTCGATGCCGTGCCGACCGGGCTCGTCCATCGCTGGACGCTCGACGAGCCGCCGGGCACGACGACCGCGAGCGACATGGTCGGGGGCCTGACGGCCACGCTCGTCGCGCCGGCCGCGTTCACGACCGCCGGCCACGACGGCGACGGCCTCGCGTCGAATACCGGCGGCTACGCGTCGGTCGCGACCGCGCCAGCCGAGGTGATCGGCGTGCCGGCGCTCACCCTGTCGGCGTGGATCCAGCGCTCGGCGCCGAGCAAGATCGAGCAGGTCGGCCAGGAGCTGAACGCGCAGGCGGCGAACAGCTACGACATCTCGATCCAGGCGTGGAACGACGGCCTCGTCTACTTCTGTCTCGGCACCGATGGCCAGTGCGCGACGACGCCGACCGGCAACGACACGAGCTGGCACTTGCTCGCGCTCGTGTTCGACGGCAGCGGCACGAGCGACGCGACGCGCCTCGTCGGCTACGTCGACGGCCAGCCGCAAGCGCTCGCGTTTCAGAGCACCGAGCCGATCGAGTCGTTGTCGCCGGCGATGGCGGCGCGCTTCGATCTCGGCGCGGTCACCGACAACGAAGGCCAGGACACCGGCACGATCGACGACGTTCGCATCTACGACCGCGCGCTCGCGCCGGCAGAGGTGACGGCGCTCTACACCGGACCGTAGAGCTACAGCCCGTACGCGATGCCGATGCTCAGGTCCACCGTGAGCCCGGTGTTCATCGGCGCGAGCCCGACCGTGTTGACGACGGCGATGCCGGCGAGCGCGCTGAGATCCGCGAGGAAGATCGCGCTGCCGCCGAAGTGCTTCGCGTAGCCGAGGCCGCCGCCGAGGATCAGCGGGCCCTGCGCGACGATGTCGACGTCCATGCCGGGCATCGCGTTATCGAGCTTGAGCGTGCTGCGCAGGATGCCGCCGCCGGCCTGCGCCATCACGTGCACGCCGTCGCCCGACGACGACAGCGCGTAGCGCAGGCGCAACATGCCGGCCGGGCCGACCGGCGAGTGGCCGGCGATGTTCGCGCCGATCGGCAGCGCGAACCGACCGACCACGCCGATCGCGATCTGCGGCGACAGCGTGTACGCGAGCTCGGGCATCAGCACGAGGCTGCTGCCGAAGCCCGACGACTTCACCGGATTGCCGCCCTCGGTCATGTCGGACGAGCCGAGCAGACCGGCCCCGAGGCCGGCCGACGCCGCGATCATGACCTTCGACGGCTTCGGGGGGCCGCCCGGGGTGCCCTTGTCGACCTCGCCGCCGCTCTCGGTGGTCTCGCCGCCGCCGCCGCCACCGCCCTCGCCGGCCTTCTTGCCGCCGCCGAGCGGATCTTCGTTGTCGCCGCCACCGGCCTTGCCGCCGCCGCCCGCGGTCAGCTCCATGATGTTCGGCGAGCCCTGCGAGCCCTTCGACGCGACCGGCTTGCCGTTGTCGCCGTACGCCGCGACGTAGTAGTGGACGAGCGAGCCGTGCATCCCGGACGCCGGGATCTGTGCGACGTACTTGCAGCCGCCCTGCTTCGTCATCTTGACCTCGGTGAACGTCGTCGCGCCCTCGGGCCGGTACATCACCGACACCTTGGTCGCGTGGACGTCGCCGCCGAGCTGCGCGGTCACCGACAGCGCCGCACCGGCCTTCGCCGAGTCGATCAGCTCGTGCTGGAGGCCCTTGACGCTCTTGCAGTCGCCATCGCCGCCGCTTGCGCCGCCGTCGCCGATCGGCAGGTCGACGCCGCCTTCGTTGCCGCCGACGTCCCCGCCGCCACCACCGCTGCCTTTCGCTTCGCCGCGCGCGGTCTCGAGCAGCTTCGCCATCTCGGGCGACTTGTATGCGGGGTCGATCTGGATCTTCGGATCGATCTGACACGCCGACAAGAACGACAGCTTCGCGCCGTCCTGGTCGTTGTTGACGAACGACACGATGCCGAGGTCGAGGTACGCGCGCGCGGTGACCACGTCCTTGTCGAGCTTGAACTTCTTCGCGGCCGCGAGCGCCTGGTTGAGGAGCTTCTTGGACGCGTCGTAGTCCATGAGGTCGTAGCTCTCCATCGCCTCCTTGATCTTCTTCTCGATGTCCGCCCTGGAATCGGCGTGCGCCGTCGAGAGACGGACCAAGATGACCGCGACGAAGGCGGCGAGACTGCGTACCCTCATGCCCGAGTTCATAACAAGAAACGGCGGCTACCGCTCCGTAATAACGAACTCGACGCGCCGGTTCTGATCGCGGCCCTCTTTGGTGCGGTTGTCGGCGATCGGGACGTTCTCGCCGTAACCCTTCGGGACCATTCGCCCCTCGTCGATCCCCTTGCGGACGAGATACGCCTTCACGCTCTCGGCGCGTTTCTGAGACAGCTTGAGATTGTAATCATCGTCACCGACCGAGTCGGTATGCCCTTGGATCTCGACCTTGATGGTCGGATTGTCCTTCATCGCGCGGGCGACGTCGTCGAGGAGCGCGAACGAGACCGATCGGATCGTGGCCTTGTTGAAGTCGAAGTAGACGGTCTGCTTGAGCTCGATCTTCTTCTCGGTGACGACCACGAGCTTGTACTTCTGCTTGCAACCGTCGGGCGGCACGCCCGCCTCGTTCGGGCACTTGTCCTTGGCGTCGGGGATGCCGTCCTTGTCGTTGTCGGGATCCGGGCAGCCGTCCTCGTCCTGGAAGCCGTCCTTGTCCTCGGGCTCGTTCGGGCACTGGTCGATGCGGTCGGCGAGCCCGTCGTTGTCGTTGTCGGGATCGGGGCAGCCGTCGGCGTCCTGGTAGCCGTCGTGATCTTCGGGCTCGAGCGGGCACTTGTCGGCCGCGTCGGGGATGCCGTCGAGGTCGTTGTCGGGATCGGGGCAGCCGTCGGCGTCCTGGTAGCCGTCCTTGTCCTCGGGCTCGTTCGGGCACTTGTCCTTGTCGTCGGTGATGCCGTCGCCGTCCTTGTCGCCGGGCGGGACCTTGTCGGTGCACTGATCCCTCGGCGACTTCTCGATCGCGAGCTTCGCGTTGTGCTCGGCGATCACCGCCTCGTGCTGGGCGTCGAAGTAGTTGCCCTCGTCGAGCGCGTGCTCCGCGTAGTCGTTGTGCGACTCGGCCATCGCGAGCTCGACCGGCGCGCAGCGCTGCGCGCCGTTGTCGCGCGCGGTCGCGATCAGGCCGTCGGTCGCGGTCGCCTGCGAGCGCACCTGCGAGCCGGCGCAGGCCGCGACGAGCACGACCACGAAGACAAGGTACGTCCCGCGTCGAGGGATTCGCCCGCGCTTCGATCGAATGTCGTCGCTCACGGCGCGTCCTTCGCCGGCGCGAGCCCGCCGCCGGCCGGCGCGGGCTTGTCGTCGAGGTGGAGATCGCGGTACGGCAGCTTCGACGGATCTTTCGCGCCGAGCTCGGCCTCGTCGCGCGCCTTGAGCGCGGCCTCGGTGGCGAGCCGCCCGAACTTGTTCGCGCCCTGATAGTCGGCGTGCGCGGCGACGACGCGCGCCATGTGGAGGTACTCGTTCGCGCGCGTCCACCAGTACGGGCTGTACTTGTCGGCGTGCGCGGCGCGCGCCTGGTCGATCGCGTCGTCCGCGCTCATCGTGACCTGATGGACGTACGCGACCGGCCCGCAGCCGAATGCGACGACCAGCGCGATGATCCCCAGACGCATCAACGCCGGCATCATATCACCGAGCGCGATCACCGAGCGCGAACGCGGCGCCCGTCGCGGCCGAGCTCGATCGCGACGTAGATCGCCGACCCGAACATGGCGAGCAGCGACACCACGAACGCCCACCCCAGCCGCACGCTGAACAGCGACACACCGCCGTGCTGCTCCTTGAACCCGATGTAGTCGGCGGCGGTGCCGAGCCGGCTCATCCCCGCGACCACGAGCACGAGCAAGAGCAGCACGAACGCTCCGACCACATACAGGAGCGCGCCCGACAAGCCCTTGCGGATCAGGATCGACGAGCCGTACCAGGCGCCGACCACCAGCGCGGCGTGGCCGACCATCAGCGGCAGCACGAATACCGACGACAGCTTCGCCGGATCGACCGAGTACATCCACGCCCACGCCGGGTGGACGGCGTAGAAGTACAGCGCGATCGGAGCGACCACCGCCGCCGCGTGCAGCACGACCAGCTGGAACGCGGGCGCCGCGAACGGGCCGTCGGCCTTGATGCGGTCGCGCGCGACCAGCGCGAAGCCGATGCCGAACAGCAGGTTGATCAGCGCGACGACTGGAATGGCAGCAGGCTATCAGGCTTCAGCCTTACCTGCGCTCGATGGGCGGCGTCCTGCTGCCCGTGTCCGGATCCCCAGGCTCCGGCCCCGACAGCAGCTTGCTCGCCGCGGTGAACTCGACCTGCGGCGTCTTGCCGTCGGCTTCGCGCTCGGGCGGCGGCGTCGGCACCTCGATCTCGCCGGCGACGAACGCGTTCTCGGCGGCGGGGATCGACGGCGTGGGCGTGGCCTGGCTCGAGCCTTCGACCGGCGTGCCGTCGTCGCCGTGCAGCGCGGACTGCTCGCCGGTGTCGACGTCGAGCGCGCGCACGGCTTGCGCGACGTTGGTCACGACCCAGTCGTCGCTGGGTGCCGGGCTCGGCGCCGGTGCGGTCCACGGCACGCTGGTGTCGGCGCGATCCGACGGGGGCGCGACCGGCGCGCGCTCCATCGTCTCGTCGTGCGGCGGCGGCGCCGCGACCGACTGCGAGCTCGTGTGCGGGCCGCTGTCGAGCGACTCGAGCGCCTCGACCAGCGCCGACGACTCGCCGATGTGCTCGAGCCCGGTGTGCGGCGGCGGCTGCGGCGCCTCCTCGAACACGGTGGCCTCGAAGTCGTCGTCGGCGAGCATCTCGACCTTCGGGTGATCGTCGTCGTCGGCCTCCGTGAACTGTCCGGCGAACCGTTCGGCGAGCAGGTCGTACGCCCTGCGCAGCGCGCGCCGGGTCGCGCTCGCGGTGAAGTCGCGCCGGACGCGCTCGTAGGCCGCGCTCGCGAGCCGCTCGCGCAACACCGGCTCGCCGATCAAGCGCAGCACCTTGCGCGCGAGGTCGATCGGATCGCCGGGCTCGAACAGCAGCGCCTCGCGGCCGTTCTCGACCACCATCTGCACGGTCTCGCGCCGCGGCGCGACGATCGCGCGCTTGCACGCCATGTACTCGAGGAGCTTCGTCGGGAACACGACGGACGGATTCGGCGCGAGATCGTTCGCCGCCGGCACGACGCACACCGTGGCCTGCGCGAGCAGCGCCGGCAGCTCGTCGTGATCGATCGCGCCGGCGAGCTCGACCTTGCCATCGAGCCCGAGCTCGCGGATGCCATCGCGGAGCGCCGCCGCGAACTTCTGCGACACGATCGGCCCGGCGAGCACTAGCCGCGCGTCGACCTCGCGTACGACCGCGGCCATCGCGCGGATCAGCACGCGCACGCCGCGCCCGGGATCGATCGCCCCCGCGTACACGATCTTCGGGATGCTGCCCGGCTTCGGCGGGTCTTCCCAGTCGAAGCGATCGACGTCGACGCCGGGCGGCGACAGCAGGACGCGCTCGGGCCGGCCGCGGCCCTGCAGCGACTTCAGCGCCGCGGTCGTCGGGGCCAGCACGAGGTCGGCGGCGAGGATGCAGGCCTCTTCGTCGCGCCCGTACTGCGCGTCGAGATCCGGATCGAGCGCGGTCTCGCCGAGCGGCGAGCGCGCGAGGTCGTAGACGACCGCGTAGCCGAGCCGGCCGCGCGCTTCGAGCACGGGGATGCCGCTCCAGCTGTCGCGGCAGTGCACGACGTCGTAATCGGCGCCGTCGAGCTGGCGCTTGAGCGCGCGCTGGAACGACTGGATCTGCGCGCGCAGGTCGGCTTCGTGCGTCGGCACGCGCAGGACGCGTACCGAGCCCTGGCGTTCGACGTAGGCCTGCTCGCCTTCGCGCACGACGAGGAGGTCGACCGAGTGATGCGCGGTCAGGGCGCGGATCACGTGCCGCAGCTGCACGCCGGCTCGCCGGGGGCCGGGCACCGCGCAGAAACCCGTGAGCAACACGCGGGGCACCAGTTCATCGTCGGGCAACTCGCCACGAGGTGCAAGGCGAACGTGTCCCTCGTCGCCTTGATCGCGGTGCGCGTGTGCGTTATCTCCGCTTCGTGAATCGGTTGATCGACTACCTACGCCAGCACATCATGATCGACTTCCAGGGCGAGCTGACGGTGGCGAAGGTGAGGGAGCTCCTGGCCGGTGACGACAGCCGCGACGCCAAGTCGCTGCTCGCGAAGCTCGTCGCCGACCGCAAGGTCGAGGACATGATGCTCGTCCTCGCCGACTGCTTGCTCGAGCACGTCCAGCAGAGCCTGTCCGACGACGTCGTCCGCGAGCAGCTCAGGATGTACAGCGAGAGCTGAGTCGGCGTGCTACCGTCGGGGCATGGGAGATCCCGTCCCCGATTCCAAGACACCCGCGCTGGTGGCGTTGGCACTGGTCGCGGTCGGCGTGGTGATCGCGGCGCTCGGCGGGATCACCCACGGATCGATCGGCGGCGGCGTGGTCGCCGGGCTCGGCGCGATCCCGGGCTGCGTCGGCATGTGGAAGGGCATCCAGCAGGAGACGCAAGGCACGCTCGCGATCTCGGTTGCCACCGTGCTGCTCTCGCTCGCGGTCGGAGCGATCCTGATCGTGCTGGGCGTGATTCACTGGCTGTGATGCGCCGGATCGTCGCGGTCCCCCTGCTCGCGCTCGTGTGCTCGACGGCGAGCGCGGCGCCGGCGAAGGTGAAGTACTCCGACACCGTGATGGGCACGATCATCACGGTGTGGTTCTACACGGACCGCCAGCAAGACGCGGCCGACACCGCGAAGGCGGTGTTCGACGAGATGCACCGGCTCGACGCCGAGATGTCGAACTTCAAGCCGGACTCCGAGATCGGGCGGCTCAACACGGCCGCCGGCGAAAAGCCGGTGAAGGTCTCGGACGAGACGTTCGCGGTGCTGCAGCGCTCGCTCGACGTCTCGAAGCGCTCGGCCGGCGTCTTCGACATCACGATCGAGTCGTTCCGCGGCGTGTGGAAGTTCGACGAGGACATGGACGAGGCGTGCAAGCAGCAGCTGCCGAGCTGCCAGCTGCCCGACGACGCCCAGATCGAAGCCCGCCGAAAGCTCGTCAACTATCACGACCTCGTGCTCGACCCCGTGAAGCACACCGCGTTCCTGCGGCGCAAGGGCATGAAGGTGACGCTCGGCGGGATCGCGAAGGGCTACGCCGTCGATCGCTGCGTCGAGATCATCAAGAAGCACGGCTTTTCCGACTTCATGGTGCAGGCCGGCGGGGACATGTACATCGCGGGCATCGGCGCCGACGACAAGACCGGCACGCGCCGGCCGTGGATGGTCGCGATCCGCGATCCGCGCGGCCCCGAGGGCTCGATGTTCGCGGTGTCGCCGATCACCGACCACTCGTTCTCGACGAGCGGTGACTACGAGCGCGGCTTCGTCAAGGACGGCGTGCGCTATCACCACATCATCGATCCGCGCACCGGCCGGCCGGCGACCGCGTCGCGCTCGGTGACGATCCGCGCGCACGACGCGTTCACCGCCGATGCGTGGAGCAAGGTGATGTTCATCTACGGCTGGAAAGACGGGATCGAAATCATCAAGCGCGAGAAGCTCGACGACTTCGAGGTGGTGTGGGTCGACGACAAGAATGTCGTGCACGAGACGCCGGGCATCGCGAAGGACTTGAAGTTGCTCCACGACCCGACGCCGGGGCCGTGATCGCGTGGCGGATCAGGCCGGCGCGCTCTCGCGAGCGCGCGGCACGGTCTCGACCTCGACCGTGCGCGCCGGCGCGAGCCATCCGCGCAGCGCGACCGCGACCGACTCCGGCGTGACCGCGCGCTGGCGCACGAGATCGGCGGCGAGACCATCGGGATCGCCGGTGTAGAGCGCGTAGCGCTGCGCGAGCGACGCGCGGCGCGGCAGCGCCGTCAGCGCCCAGATCGCGCTCGCCTCGTCGCGCGTGACCGCCCGCGCGATCGCGGCGGCATCGGGGCCCCGCTCGCATTCGTCGTCGAGGATCGCGCGGATCTCGCCGAGATCGGCGCCTGGCATCGCGTCGACCGCGACGTGCACCTCGCCGCCGAGGCGGGCCCCGACCGTCCACGCCGACACGCGCTGCGCGAGCCGGCGCTCGTAGACGAGCCGCCGCCACAGCGGGCCGGTGCCGACCGCGCACCACGCCTGCGCGAGGATCGCGAGCTCGGGCTCGCCCGGCGCGAACGCGGCGGGCGCGTGCCACGCGCGGTGGATGCGCGCGAGCACCGCGAAGTGATCGTCGACGCGCACGTGCACGGGCGCCGCGAGCTCGGGCGCGGCCACCTGCGCGCGCGGCGGCCGCCGCGACGCCGGGAAGCTGCCGAAGTAACCGTCGACGAGCTCCCAGATGCGCTCGCCCTCGCCGACGTCGCCGGCGAGCACGAGGCACGCGTTCGCCGGCACGTACCACGTGCGATAGAACGCCTCGACGTCGCCGAGCGTCGCCGCCTGGATGTGCTCGTGCAGGCCGATCGTGAGGTGGCGGTGCGGATGGCCCTCGGGGTAGAGCGCCTCGGCGATCGCGAGCCGCTCCGCGCCGTACGGCACCGATTCGTAGCGCTGGCGGCGTTCCGCGCGCACGACCGACTGCTGCTTGGCGAGCCGCTCGGCGGTCAGCCCCGGCAGCACGTAGCCCATGCGATCGGCCTCGAGCCAGAGCGCCAGCGGCAGCTCGTGCGCGGGCACCGTCTCGTGATACGCGGTGCGGTCGGTGCTCGTCGACGCGTTCGCGTCGGTCGCGCCGGCGCGGCGCAGCACGTCGTAGTGCGCGCTCGGCATGTGCTGCGAGTTCTTGAACAGGTGCTCGAACAGGTGCGCGAGCCCGCTGCGATGCGGCGGCTCGTCGGAGCTGCCGGCGCGGTACCACACGCTCGCGTGAACCTGCGGCGCGGTGTCGTCGCGGTGGACGATCACGTCGAGCCCGCACGGCAGCGTGCGGCACTCGCACGTCAGGTGCGGATCGCCGGCGGCATCGAACGAAAATGGCGCGGTCATTCGCCGGGCTTGTCGCGCAGCGACAGCGCGAGCTGGTAGAGGTGACGGCGCGGCTTGCCGGTCGCGATCACGAGGCGCGCCGCGGCGTCGCGCGGGCCGAGGCCGGATGCGAGCAGCCGACGCAGCTCGGCCTCGATGTCGATCGGCGCGGCGGCGCCGGTCGCGCCCGCGACCACGATCGTGCACTCGCCACGCGGCGCCTCGTTCGCGTAGCGGGACGCCAGCTCGCCGAGCGTGCCGCGCACGTGCTCCTCGTGCACCTTGGTCAGCTCGCGGCCGAGGCTCGCGCGCCGATCCGCGCCGAGCGCCGCGCCGAGATCGGCGAGCGTCTGCGCGACGCGATCCGGCGCCTCGAAGAAGATCATCGTCGCGACCTCGGCGCGCAGCGAGCCGAACAGCGCCTGGCGCGCGCCCGGCTCGCGCGGCGGAAAGCCGAGGAACGTGAACCGCGCGCTCGGCAGCCCGGAGCCGACGAGCGCGGCGAGCGCGGCCGACGGCCCGGCGATCACCTCGACGCGCGCGCCGACCGCGACCGCGGCGGCCACCGCGCGTGCGCCCGGGTCACTCACGCCCGGCATCCCGGCTTCGCTGATCACCGCGACCTTCCTGCCGGCGGCGAGCGCGGCGCGGATCTCGTCGGCGCGCTCGGCCTCGTTGCCCTCGAAGAACGAGAGCACCGGCGCGCTCGCGCCGCCGACGTGCGCGAGCAACGTCTTGGCCGCGCGCGTGTCCTCCGCCGCGATCAACTCGGCCTCGCGCAGCACGCGCGCGGCACGCGGCGACAGATCCTCGAGGTTGCCGATCGGCGTGCCGACGATGTAGAGCGTGCCTGCCACGTCAATCCTTCGACGAGCGCGTCAGCGCCCACGCCGCCGGTACGAGCACGACCGCGACCGCCACGCACGCCATCTCGCCGATGATGGCGAGCAGGCCGAACGATGCCAGCGCGCGGCTATCCGCCGGGATCAGCGACGCGTATCCGATCATCGAGGTCATCGACGCCAGCAGGACCGGCGGACCGGACTCGGCGAGTGCGGCCGAGATCTGACCGCGGCCGCTCTGGCGGATGCTCTCCTCGATGTTGATCGCGTAGTCGATGCCGATGCCGAACGTCGTCGGCAGCGCCACGAAGTTGAAGAAGTTCAGCTTGACGCCGAGCAGGACCGCGGCGCCGACCATGGTCGCGACGCCGGCGACGAGCGCGCCGCCGACGCGGACGAACGCGCCGAGCCTGCGCGTCGCGAGCACGAGCACGAGCATGACCAGCGCGGCCGCGGCGATCGTCAGCACGGTCGCGTCGCGGCGCATCGCGCGCAGCACGTCGGCAAACACGACGAGCTCGCCGCTCGACTCGACGACATGGCCGGACTCGGTTCGGATCTCGCGCATCGCGTCGGTGAACGTGTACAGGTTCGATTCGATCTCCTCGGAGATCGGCTCGGCGTAGGCGAGCTTGCCGAGCGAGCCGTCGCGCTCGACGAAGAACTCGGCGAGCTCGCGCGGCAAGTCGGCGTCGGCCGGCGGCGGTTGGGCGAGCGCGCGGCGGAGCTCGGCCAGGTCCTTGCGATCCTGGTCGCCGAGGTCGTCCTCGTCGACCGCGTCGAGATCGGCGCGCAGCGCGGCGATGATCCTGGCGCGGCGCTCGAGGTCGCGCGGAAACAGGTTCGCGATCGAGTAGCACCGCCGCATGATCTCGTGAAGATCGCTCGAGCGCCGCGCGTTGAGGATCTCGCACACCTCGCGCGCCTCGTCGCGCGTTCGCGTCGCGATCACGGCCGGGGTCGCCGAGCGGTCGTCCATGAATCGCAGCCGCTGGTCGAGTGACTCGATGCCGCTCGTGTCCGCGGAGCGCGTGCCGAGCTTGCGCAGGTTGGTCTCGATCACGTCGCCGCGAGCCCGCACCGCGATCGCCCCGCCGGCGACGGCGACGGCGATCGTCGCGACCACGACCGCGCGCGGCGCGTACGCGATCCGCGTGGCGAGCCAGCTGAAGCCGGCGGACGCGACGCGCAGACCGGCGAGCGGCCGCGGGATCGGGTAGTCGCGATCGGCGAGCGCGATGCACGCGGGTACGACCGTGAACGTCGCCACCCAGCAGGCCAGGATCCCGATGCCGCCGATCCAGCCGAACTGGTGAAAGCTCTCGACGTTGCCCGCGGCGAGCACGCCGAACGAGCACGCGGTCGCGAGCGCCGCGATGCCGGTCGCGCGCATCGTCTGCGCCGATGCCGCTTCGAGCGCGGCCGCGACGTCGGGAACGCTCACGCGCGCGCGGCGGTAGCGATCGAGGAAGATGATGCCGTAGTTGATCCCGGTGCCGACGATGATCGCGCCGAGGAACGCGGTCTGCGCGTTGACGTGGCCGATCCACAGCTCGGCAAACCCGAGCGCGACGGCGGCGCCGATCGTCACCGCGCCCGACATCAGCACGAGCTCGCGGATGCCGCCGAAGTACAGCGTCACGATCGCGCCGACGCCGAGCAGCACGAAGATCGCGGTGCTGACGATGTCGTGTCGGATCGCGGCGACCTCGGTGAGCGCGACCGGAATCGAGCCGGTGTAACCGGCGACGTGAATGCCGTGGCCCTCCGGATCGGTCGCGTCGACCGTGCGCTGGATGCGTTCGAGCATGCCCGCCGCGCCGCCGAGGTTCAGCGAGTTCGACGCCGGCCGCACGAACACGACCGCGAGGTGGCCGTGCTCGGTCATGAGCAGGCCGGTCTCGGGATCCGCCGCGTCGGCCTTGGGATCGAGCTTGTCCTTCGAGGCGCGCACCTCGTCGGCGAGCTGCTTCAGGGGATCGCGCGGGTTGTCGTCGAGGTCGATGTACGCGGGATTCTGCTTCGCGATCGCGGTCGCGAGCTCGTGTTGCCAGCGCTCGAGATCGGGAAGCGGCGTGTAGTACGCGGCGAACTTGCGGTAGAAATCCTCGAGCTCCTTGCGCGAGTAGCGGATCGACAGCAAGTCGGAGCCGAGGTCGCGTCGGAGCGCCGCGGCCAGCGTCGGGATGTACGCGCGCAACGCCGGCGCGCCGCCGGGGGACTCGAGCGCGATCGCGACGTTTCCGGTGCCGCCGACCCGCTGGTTCAGCGCGCGCAGCGCCACGACGCTCGGCGCACCGGATGGCAGCAGCTCGGACAGGTCGGTCTGCAGCCCGAGCTGCGAGGCCAGCGCGATGCCGGTGAGCGCGACCGCGACCCCGCAGGCGACGACCAGCTTCGGCCAGCGCACCGCGATGCGGGTCAGGACGCGCGCGAGCCAGTCCACCTCGCTCCACCTACCACGCCGGCGCGGAGCGCGCCGCGCAGGCCCCCCGATTTCGTCGGACGACCTTCGCGATCGATACCGGGCAATGCCACGGGTTGCGCTTGCGGCCGGCCGCGGCGCCGGGCGAGAGTGCCCCGATGGGCGCCGAGCGTGGAGAGCAAGACATCGCCGTCCCCGCATGGCGCGAGCTCTCGCGGCCGGTCCGCCACGACATGCGCCACACGCTCGGCCTGGTCGCGCCGCACGTGCGCGCCGGCGACTCGGTCCTCGACGTCGGATGCGGCTGCGGATACGTGACCGCCGCGATCGCCGCGACTCATCCCGACACCTGGGGCATCGACATCGTCGATGCCCGCCGCGCCGAGCTCGCGAACTTCGCGCTCTACGACGGCCACACGCTCGCGTTTCCGGATCGCCGCTTCGACGTCGTCGTGCTCGCGTTCGTGCTCCATCACGTGCCGAACGAGATCAAGCCGCAGCTGGTCGCCGAAGCTCGCCGCGTGTGCCGCCGCACGATCGTGGTGATCGAGGATACGCCGCGCAACGCGATCGATCGCTACTTCAACCGCCGTCACGGCGAGAAGTTCAGGCGCTCGATCGGGTCGACGGCGGACTACGGGTTCTACTCGCAGCCGGAATGGGAGCGCTTCTTCGCGACCCAGGGGCTCGCCGTCACCGCGAGCGAACCGCTGTCGCGGTTCTGCCGCGACTGGAAGCAACCGTACGCGCGCAGCTGCTTCGTGCTCGAGGTTCCGGCGTGACCGGCGTGCAGAAGAAGTGGCTCAACCGCGCGCTGCTCGCGATCGGGCTCGGTGCGATCGCGTGGGTGATCTCGCAGTTCCCGCTGTCGGCGATCGGCGACGCGTGCGTCGACCTCGGTCCGCTGGTGTTCGTGACGCCGGTGCTCGCGCTGGGATGGTTCGGCGCGAGCTCGTGGTCGCTGTACTACCTGCTCGGCGGTGACGTGCCGTGGTCGGCGTTGCTCTACAACCGCGTCGTCGGCGAGGGCTACAACGCGCTGCTCCCGGCCGCGGGCGTCGGCGGCGAGCCGTTCAAGCTGAAGCTGCTCACCCGCTACGTCGATACCCATCGCGCGGTCGTCGCGTTGATCAACGATCGCATCGTCGAGAACGGCATCGCGCTCGCGTTCTCGGCGGCGTGCGTCGCCGGCGGCGCGATCTTCCTCGACGTCGCCCCGGCGCTACGCACGACGATGATCGCGTACGCGATCGGCGCCGGGCTCGCGGCGCTCGCGTGCGCGGCATTGCTGCTCACGTCGATCACGAGCCGGATCGGCGGGCGGATCGCGAAGTGGATCGGCGCGGTGACGCGCGACTACGAACGCCTGCCGGTGCGCGTGCTCGCGCGCTCGTTCGGCTGGACGCTCGTCGCGCGCGCGGCCGGGATCTTCGAGATCGGCGTGTTGTTCACGCTGCTCGGGCTCGACTTCACGATCTGGCAGGTCGTGTTCACGGCCGGTGCGCTCGCCGCGGCGGGCTTCGTCGGCGGCGTGATCCCGCAGGGCGTCGGCATCACGGAGGCTGCCTCGGTCGGCGTGTTCGAGCTGCTCGGCTTTCCCGGCGAGGCCGGGGTCGCGTTCGCGCTCGCGCGCCGCGGCCGGCAGCTCGTCACGAGCATCGCCGGCGTGTCGCTGCACCTCGCGACCACGCGCAAGCGCACCGCCTGCAAACGTGATACACGCCCGGCGTGACGCGCAAGACCGCGGGATTCATCGCCGGACTCGCGTTCCTGCTGCACCTGCCGAGCTTCTTGCAGCCATTCATGGATCTCGACGAGAGCAGCTACGCGGGCATCGCGTGCCGGCTGCTCGACGGCGGCACGGTCTACCGCGATGCCGTCGAGAACAAGTTTCCGGCGGTGTTCTACGTCTACAAGGAGGTGTTCGCGGTGTTCGGCCGCTACAACATGCTCGCGATCCACGTGTGCGTGACGGTGGTCGCGATCGCGACCGCGCTGCTCGTCGCGGCGATCGCGAAGCGCTACGCCGGACCGGTCGCCGCGCGCTGGGCCGCGATCTTCTACGTCGTGTACTCCGCGAGCTACTACCCGCGCATGCTCGCCGGCAACAGCGAGATGTTCGCGGTGCTGCCGGCCGCGCTCGCGGTGTACTGCTACCTGCGCGGCCGCGACCGCCACTGGGCGTGGATGCTCGCGGCCGGCGTCGCCGGTGCGTTCGCGCTGCTGTGCAAGCAGGTCGCGTTCGCCACGTTTCTCGCGCTGTGCGCCGACCGCTTCTTCACGGGCCGACGCCAGCCGCTGCACGCGCTCCGCGACCTCGCGCTGCTCGTCGTCGGCTGCGCGGCCGTCGTCGCCGCGGTCGTGCTCGAGCTGCGCGCGCTCGGCGTGTGGGACGACGCCGTGTTCTGGACCTGGACGTACGTGTTCCACTACTACATCCCCGCCGGTGACAGCGGCACGCTCGCGAACATCGCGACCAGCCTCTTGCCGTTCCTCGCCGCGTGCAGCCCGCTCGTCTACCTCGCGGTGCGCGGCCGCTCGCGCTCGCAGTCGGTCGTCTACTGGTGGCTCGTCGGAAATCTCGGCGCGGCCACGGTCGGCGGTCGCATGTACGGCCACTACTTCCTGCTGTTCGTTCCCGCGCTGTGCGTGCTCGCCGGCATCGGCGCGGAGGCACACCTGAGGCGCTGGCTGGTCGCCGCGATCGCGGTCGTCGGCGCGGGCACGTTCGTGGCCGGGATCGTCGTCAACGGCGCGACCAGCTCGCTGTGGTCGCCGACGCCCGACTACCGCGAGGCCGCGCACTACGTCGCCGATCACACCTGGCCGGACGACCGGATCTTCGTGTGGGGATGGTTCCCCGCGCTGTACCACGCCGCGGATCGCTGCCCGTCGACGCGCTTCGTGTACACGCACATCCACAGCGGCAACTCGAAGACCGGGCTCGGCCACGATGTCCCCGAGGCGTGGGACATGCTGATGCACGATCTCGAAGCCGCGCCGCCGCCGTTCGTGCTCGACACCTCGCCCGGCAAGTACACCGACTACGACTACCCGCCGGAGAATTATCCGCGGCTGTGGCAGTTCCTCAGCGCGCACTACGAGGTCGACCGCACGATCGAGGGCGTGCGGATCTTCCGGCGCCGTTAGGCCCGCTGGCGGCGGAGCCAGTTGCGCGCGAGCGCGGCGACGTGCAGCGAGATCCCGAACAGGCCGACCACGACCATCCGTCCCCGCCGCGCGAACGCGAACGCGATCGCCACCGGCCCGGGCGCGCCGAGCACGCCGACCGCGTAGACGGTCGCCCCCTCGAACACGCCGAGCCCCTGCGGGATGAAGAACCCGATGTAACCGGCCGCCGACAGGAAGCCGTCGACGAACAGCGCCGACGCGAGATCGTGCGGCGCGCCGAGGATCCACAGCAGCACGACCTTCTCGAGTAGCCCGAGCGCGCGCGAGCACGTGTACCAGAACAGGATCACCGCGACCCGCGCTGCGGGCAGCGGCTCGATCTGCTCGGGCGTCACGTCGCCGAGGAACTTCGCGAGGAAGCCGCCGAGCTTGCCCGGCACGCGCGTGAGCACGAGCGCCGTACCGAGCACGCCGATCAGCGCGCACACGATCGAGTAGCCGACGAGCAGGACCTGCATCCTGTCGTCGAGCGAGAACGCGAGCACGCCGACCATGCAGCCGAGCGCCGACCACGTGAAGCCGATCACGTTGTCGAGGATGCGGTCGCGGATGAACGTCGACATCAGCACCGCCGGCGACAGGTAGTACGACAGCTGGCGCAGCTTGAACGGCTCGCCTCCGAAGCCGGCCATCGGCAACAGCGCGTTGTACGAATCGCCGACCAGGCGGATCCACAGCATCTTCCACCACGGCACCTGGCGCTCGAGCAGCGTGTACAGCGCGGTCGTCGCGGTGCAGAACCAGCCGAGCGCGATCAGCGGCGTGAGCAGGACCGCCGGAAACATCCCCGAGATCGTCGAGACGATCTCGGTGAACGAGAACCGCGAGACGACGTAGCCGACCAGGCCCAGTCCGATCACGAGCAGGACCTTGTCGATCCACTTCGGGACCTTGAGGCCCTTCTTGCCATCCGGTTTCGGCTCGGTCACTGCCAGTGCTCCGGCAACTGCGGCGCGGCGCCGGCGTGGGTCGCGACGAACGCGTTGTGCGCGGACATCCCGCACTTCTCGCCGACCCAGCGCAGCCGCTCGAGCCCGAACCCGTAGCCCGAGCACAGCGGCAGGCGCAACCGCGCGTGGACCGCGAACCCCGCAGCCTCGAGCTCGCGCCGCCAGCTCTTCGCGCGGAACCCGATCATCTCGCGCACGTGACCGTCGAACTCGCCGTGCACGGGCGGCAGCACGCCGCTCTTGAATTCCTGCCACCACGTCGGCTTCTTGCCGTCGGTGTTCCACAGCTCGGTCGACGTCGCTTCGGGCGCCGGCAGCTGCTTCTTGGCGCCGATCAGCTCGAGCCCCGACACCGCGACGTGCGGGTAGTAGAAGATCAACTGCAGCCACTTCCACGTCGTCGACGGCATGACGTGGACCATCACGCCGCCCGGGCGCAGGCAGCGCTTGATCTCGGCGAACGCGCCGACGCGATCGCGGATGTGCTCGAGCACGCTCGACGAGAAGATGAAGTCGAACGCCGCGTCGGGGAACGGCAGCGCGGTGGCCGAGCACCGCACGCGCGGCAGCTCGTTGCCGTGCTTGGCCCGGCCAGGCGACGGCTCGCTCGTCACCAGCGACTTGCCGAGCGGTGCCAGCAGCGACGCGTTGAAGCCATCGCCCGAGCCGAGCTCGAGCATGTCGCCGAGCGAGCCCGGCGCGATCTTGCCGAACAGTGCGGCGAAATCGCGCCGGCGCTGGCGCGACCTCACGATCGGCCATGGCTGCCGGATCCGCATCGGCGACGCAACCTAGCCCCGCGACGCGACATTTGCCATACCGCGCTGCCGGCAAACCGTGCTAGGTACCCGGCTATGGCAGCGCTGTCGGTGAGCTTGGTGATCCCCTGCTACAACGAGGAGGAATCACTGCCCGAGCTCTCCGGTCAGCTCGATGCGGTCGTGCTGACGCTCACGCAGGCGGGGCACGAGGTCGAGGCGATCTTCGTGGACGACGGCTCTCGCGACAAGACGCCCGAGCTGCTGCGCGAGATGACGGCGACGCGGCCGTACGCGAAGGTGATCCGGTTCGCCCGCAACTTCGGCCAGACCGCCGCGATGTCGGCGGGGTTCGACGCCGCGCGCAACGACGTGATCGTTCCGCTCGACGCCGACCTCCAGAACGACCCGGCCGACATCCCGAAGCTGCTCGCGAAGCTCGACGAGGGCTACGATGTCGTCTCGGGCTGGCGCCGCGACCGCAAGGACACGTTCGTCACGCGCAAGATCCCGTCGTGGACCGCGAACAAGCTGATCTCGCGGATCTCGGGCGTGCGCCTGCACGACTATGGCTGCACGCTCAAGGCGTATCGCCGCAGCGTGCTGTCGGGCGTGCATCTGTACGGCGAGATGCACCGGTTCATCCCGATCTACGCCGCGCAGCAGGGCGCGCGCGTCACCGAGATCGTGGTCAACCACCGTCCTCGCCTGCACGGCACCACCAAGTACGGGCTCGGCCGCGTGCCGAACGTGTTCCTCGACCTGGTGCTCGTCCAGTTCCTGCGGCGCTACGCGACCAAGCCGATGCACGTGTTCGGCAAGTTCGGCCTGTTCAACTTCCTCGCGGCGATCGTGTCGTTCGTGGTGATGGTCTACTTCAAGTTCTGGGGCGGCAAGTCGTTCGTCGAGACGCCGCTGCCGCTGCTCGCGATCATGTTCGTGCTCATCGGCTGCCTGTCGATCTTGATCGGGCTCGTCGCCGAGATGGTGATGCGCACGTACCACGAGTCGTCGCAAGCGCCGACTTACCTGATCCGCGAGACGTACGCGGACGGCGAGGTCGTGCGCCCGGCGCCGATCCCCGTGAAGCGCGCGATCTGATGTGCGGCATCGCCGGCGCGGTCAGCTGGGCCGGTGACCCGGCGACGCTCGACGCGCGCGCCGTCCAGGCGATGGCCGACGCGATGCGCCACCGCGGCCCCGACGGCGAGGGCCTGTGGCGCGACGATCACGCGATCCTCGCGCACCGCCGGTTGTCGATCATCGATCTCGATGGCGGTGCGCAGCCGATGGTCGCCGGCCCGCTCGTCCTGACGTTCAACGGCGAGATCTACAACTTCGTCGAGCTCCGCCGCCGCCTCGAGGCGCTCGGCCACGTGTTCCGCACGCGCAGCGACAGCGAGGTCATCCTCCACGCGTATCGCCAGTGGGGCACCGCGTGCGTCGAGCAGCTCGACGGCATGTTCGCGTTCGCGCTGTGGGACGGCGAGCTGCAGCAGCTGCTCCTCGCGCGCGACCGGTTCGGCAAGAAGCCGCTCTACTACCGCGTGCGCGGCGGCGATGTCGTGTTCGCGTCGACCTTGACCGCGCTGCTCGAGCACCCCACGGTGCCGCGCGCGATCGACGACGCCGCGCTCGCGGAGTACCTCGGCCTCGAGTACGTGGTCGCGCCGCGCACGATCCTCGCCGGCGTGCGCAAGCTCGAAGCCGGCCACGCGCTGGTCGCGACCGCGCGCGGCGTCGACACGTTTCGCTACTGGCAGCTGCACGTGACCGGCGAGCGCCGCGTGAGCGAACAGGCCGCGATCGACGAGCTCGATGCGCGGCTGCGGACCTCGGTGCAGCGCCGGCTGGTCTCGGACGTGCCGCTCGGGGTGTTCCTGTCGGGCGGCATCGACAGCTCGCTCGTCACCGCGTTCGCCGCGCGCGAGCGCGCGCAGGTGCGCACGTTCTCGGTGCGGTTCACCGATCCGTCGTTCGACGAGAGCGCGCACGCGCGCGAGGTCGCGCGCCACCTCGGCACGACTCACGTCGAGGAGGTGCTCGACGTGGGCGAGGCGGCACGTCTCGTCGGCTCGCTCGGCGACGTGCTCGACGAGCCGATCGGCGACGCGTCGATCGTGCCGACCACGATGCTGTCGCGCTTCGTGCGCCGCCACGTCACGGTCGCGCTCGGCGGCGACGGCGGTGACGAGCTGTTCGCCGGCTACCCGACGTACTTCGCGCACCGGCTCGCGCGCATGCTCGGACCGGCGCGCAAGCTCGCGCGCGCCGCTCGACTGCTCGTCGATCGCCTGCCGGTCTCGCACGACAACTTCAGCTTCGACTTCAAGCTCAAGAAGCTGGTGCTCGGGCTCGACGCGCCGCCCGACGAGCGCAACTACGTGTGGCTCGGCGCGACCTCGAAGCCCGTCGTCGACGCGCTGCTCGGCGGCGACCACGACATCTACGCCAGCGCGCGCGCGCGCTACCGCGACGGACACGGCACCCACCTCGAACGCGTGCTCTACCAGGACGTCGGCCTCTACATGTGCCACTCGGTGCTCGCGAAGGTCGACCGCGCGTCGATGGCGGCGTCGCTCGAGGTGCGCGCGCCGCTGCTCGACACCGCGTTTGCCGAGTACGCCGCGTCGCTGCCGCTCGCGTACAAGCTGCACGGCCGGACCTCGAAGTACATCCTCAAGCGGCTCGCGTCTCGCTACCTGCCGGCGCACATCGTCGAGCGGCCGAAGAAGGGGTTCGGCATGCCGGTCGCGCGCTGGCTGCGCGAGGAGCTCGCCCCGCTCGCCCACGACGTGCTGCTCGACCCGCGCGGGCTCGCCGCGAGCGGCCGCCTCCGCCGCGCCGTCGTCGAGCGCATGCTGCGCGAGCACGCCGACGGCAAGGTCGATCACCGCCAGCGGCTGTGGACGCTGCTCGTGCTCGAGCTGTGGCGCGCGCGGCATCACGCGAGCTGACGAGCGATCGCTACTCGCGGGTCAGCGCCTCGATGTCGACCGCGGTGCCCATCTCGGCCTCGAGGTACTTCTTCAGCCGATCGAGCATGCGGCGCTCGAGCTGGCGGGCGCGTTCGCGGCTGACCTGATACTTGTCGCCGATCTCCTGCAGCGTCTTGGGCTCGTCGGTCAGCCAGCGCTCGCGGAAGATCGTCTGCTCGCGGCCCTCGAGCGTCTGCGCGAACGCCTCGAGCTTGCTGCGGAGTAGCTCCGAGAACTCGCTCTGCGCGACCGCGCGATCCGGGCGCTCGTCGTCGCTCGGCAGGTAGTCGAGGCGCGTGCGCGTGCCGTCGTCTTCCCCGCCGCCGATCGGCGCGTCGAGCGACGCCTCGGGCGCGGCGAGCCGGCGCTCCATCTCGATCACTTCCTTCTCGGGAACGTCGAGCTTCTCGGCGAGCAGCGCCGACGTCGGCTGGAACCCGAGCTGCTCGAGCTTCTCGCGCTCCTTGCGCAGGTTGAAGAACAGCTTGCGCTGGGCCTGCGTCGTGCCGATCTTCACGAGCCGCCAGTTGTTCAGGATGAACTTCAGGATGTAGGCACGGATCCAGAACGCGGCGTAGCTCGACAGCTTCACGCCGCGGTACGGATCGAACTTGCTCACCGCCTGGATGAGGCCGATGTTCCCCTCCTGCACGAGATCGAGCAGGTTCTTGTGCGCGCGCCGGTACTCGTAGGCGATCTTCACGACCAGGCGGAGGTTTGCCTCGACCAGCTTGCGCGCGGCGGCCGTATCGTTGTGTTCCACGAGGCGTACCGCGAGCGCGTGCTCCTCCTCCGGTGTCAGCAGCGGATAGCGGCGGGTCTCGGCCATGTACGCCGACAGCGGATCGCGGCGCGCCAGCGAGCCGCCGGTCGCGGATCGCGGCGGCGGCGCGTCGTCTTCGTTCAGCAGGACGTCGGCGTCCTCGTCGTGGGTTTCATCGGCGACGTCGATCGTGCCGCCAGCGCCGGCGACGAGATCGGTATCGAGGCCCTCGCCGTCGCCTTCTGCCTCGTCCTCACCCTCTTCAGAGCTTCCCTCGTCACGCGGCGCGTCGCCGACGTCGATCACATCCGGCTTCTTCTTGCGTTTGCCGGCGCCCTTGGACTTTCGCTCGGCCATCGCGTCCTGACGACCATACTACATGGCCACACCCGAGGACATCGAGGCGAGGTTGCTGGCCACTTCGGCGTTGCAGCCTATAATCGCATGATGCACCGCAGGCTGAATCTGGCCCTGGTGACGATCGCGGGTGCTCTCGCACTCGTGCTCACCGTCGTGAGGCAGTCGCCCGAAGGCGTCGTCTCGCTGGGCCTCGAGACCCAAGAAGTACGTGCCGCTCCAGGAGAGCCGGCCAACACGCGCCACGATCTGTCGGCGCTCAAGATTTTCAACCTCGCGCTCGTGCGCATCAAGGATCGCTACGTCGATCCCTCGCGCATCGATCCGAAGAAGATGTTGTACGCCGCGCTCGACAGCGTGCAGTTCAACGTCCCCGAGGTTCTCGTCGAGCCCGACGTCGCGCACAACCGCGTGACGATCGCGGTCAACGACAAGAAGGAGGTGTTCGAGACCGACGACGTCGACTCGCCGTGGCACCTCATCAACAAGCTGAGGCGGATCTTCCGCTTCATCGAGAACAACATGAACGCCGGCGCCGACCTCGCGAAGGTCGAGTACGCGGCGGTCAACGGCATGCTGTCGACGCTCGACCCGCACTCGATCCTCATGGATCCGGAGCAGGCGCGCGACATGGACGTGTCGACCAGCGGCAAGTTCGGCGGCCTCGGCATCGTCATCAAGATGGTCGACCGCAAGCTGATGGTGATGAAGCCGATGAAGGACACGCCGGCGACGAAGGCCGGCATCAAGGCCGGCGATCACATCGTCAAGATCAACAACGATCCGACCGAAAATCTCACGTCGAACGAGGCGGTCGATCGCATGCGCGGCGAGCCGCAGACCGGCGTCACGCTGTGGATCGAGCGCAAGGGCGCGGCCGCGCTGCTGCGCTTCGACCTCGTCCGCGCGCAGATCCACGTCTCGCAGGTCGATCACAAGCTGCTCGACCACGGCGTCGGCTACATCAAGGTCAAGCAGTTCTCGAAGGGCATCGCGAGCGATGTCGCCGATGCGATGAAGGAGATGTCGGCGCAGGGCGCGACGTCGTGGGTGCTCGACCTGCGCGGCAACCCGGGCGGCTTGCTCGAAGAGGCCGTGCAGCTCGCCGACCTGTTCGTCGACTCGGGGACGGTCGTCACCACGGTCTCGGGCCGCGACCGCGAGCAGCGGCGCGCCGAGCGCGGGTTCGGCGACACCACCAGCTCGCTCGCGGTGCTCGTCAACGGCGGCTCGGCGTCGGCGTCGGAGATCGTCGCGGGCGCGCTCAAGAACCTCGACCGCGCCGCGATCATCGGCACGCGCACGTTCGGCAAGGGCTCGGTGCAGGAGCTCTACGACAACGAGGATCACAGCAAGCTCAAGCTGACGATCGCGCAGTACCTCACGCCCGGCGATCGCTCGATCCAGAACCTCGGCATCGTGCCCGACATCCTGCTCCAGCGGATGTACGTGCCCGAGAAGAACGACTCGCCGACCGACTTCATCCGCATGCTGCCGCCGACGCACACGTACGGCGAGAAGGATCTCGACGCGCACCTGGTATCGACCTACGCGAAGGACGGCGACAAGCCCGAGTACGAGCTGCCGTTCCTCGTCGATCGCAAGAAGCCGGCGACACCGGTCGCCGCGGGCAAGGACGCGAAGGACAGCAAGGACAGCAAGGACAAGGACAGCAAGGCGCCGCCCGAGCAGGGCTCGGCCGCGGCCGCGACGCAGCCGCCCGCCGACGACGAGGATCCGCCCGACGAGGACGAGATCGTCGAGGACTTCGAGATGCGGTTCGCGCGCGACCTGGTGTCGAGCGTGAGCGCGTCGACGCGGCCGCGCCTGGTCGCGGGCGCGGGCCGGCTGGTCGCGCGCGTGCGCGCCGATGAAGAGAAGAAGCTGGTCGCCGCGCTCACCGTGCTCGGCGTCGACTGGTCGGCGGCGCCGTCCGCGACCCAGCCCGATGCCGCGAACCTCGACGTGGCGCTGGCGGTCGCGCCGGGCGGCACGGCCAAGGCCGGCGACGAGATCGCGGTGACCGCGACCGTGAAGAACACCGGCACCGGCCCGGCGTGGCGCGTGCTGCCGCGCATCCAGGCCGACGACAACGTGTTCGAGGACGTCGAGATGCCGATCGGCAAGGTCTCGCCCGGCGAGACCAAGACGTTCACGACCAAGGTCAAGGTGCCGTACGAGGCGTACGACCGGCTCGACCGGCTCGGCCTCGAGATCCGCGAGGCGCACGGCGCGCCCGCCCACGTCGAGCCGATCGAGCTGCGCGTCGAAGCGGCGCCGCGGCCGATCTTCGCCTACGCGTGGCAGCTGGTCGACGACGGCAACGGCGACGGCCTCGTGCAGCGCGGCGAGCGCTACCGCCTGCAGGTGCAGATCAAGAACACCGGCACCGGCGCGACGAGCCCCGACGCCGAGGTCCTGCTGCGCAACGCGACCGGCGACGGCGTGCTGCTCGACAAGTCGCGGTTCACGCTCGACACCCCGCTCGCGCCCGGCCAGACCAAGGAGCTCGAGTTCCCGCTCGCGACCGACGCGTCGCTCAAGGCCGACGAGGTCGTGCTCGAGCTGATGGCGTACGACGGCAAGCTCGACGTCCAGGCCAGCGACAAGCTGCACTTCAAGGTGCAGCCGTCGGTGGTCGGGCTGCCCGAGCGCGGCGAGATCACGGTCCATCAGGCGACCGCGATCCACTCGGGCGCCTCGGATGACACCGGCGTCGTCGGCACGGCGCCCAAGGGCGCGAGCTATGCCGTGCTCGGCATCTTCGGTCCGTGGACGAAGGTCAAGCTCGGCGCGACGAAGGTCGGCTTCGTGGCGACGACCGCGATCACGCCGGGCGGTACCGGCGGCGGCATGTTCGCGCCGTACTGGGAGTCGACGCCGCCGATGATCTCGCTCGCGACCAAGAGCCTCGAGACCACCGGCGAGAGCTACAAGCTCTCGGGCACCGCGTCGGACGAGACCCACGTCGAGGACGTGTACGTCTACGTGTCGAACCAGAGCGCGAAGGTCGACAGCAAGAAGGTGTTCTACGAGAGCAACCGCGGCGGCAAGAACGGCCGCCAGCTCGACTTCGCGGCCGACGTGCCGCTATGGCCGGGCTCGAACATGATCACGGTGGTCGCGCGCGAGAACTCGGAGGTGCGCTCGATGAAGACGATGTTCGTCTATCGCGAGCCTTCGCGTACCGCGCAGGTGAATCCGTGACAACATAGGGCTATGCGTGGCGTAGCCCTCTTGACCATCGTGCTGGCCGCGTCGCCGGCGTTCGCCGACGACGGACCGGCCGGCGTCTACGACGTCAAGTTCGAGGAGGCGGGCACGACGTGCAATCCGCCGCCGGTCGCGCTCGGCCGCGGCAAGCTGACGATCGAGGTCAAGAAGGGCACGCTGTCGGTGAACACCGACCTGATCCCGGTCATGTACGGCACGCCCGACAAGAGCGGGAAGATCGCGGCGAAGACGCCCAAGCTCGTCGGCACGACCGTGATGGGCCTGTCCGCGCGCTACTCGGTCGCCGGCCGCGTCGACAGCGGCATGCTCCAGCTCGTGCTGACCGCCGACTACGTCCGCCAGGACACCAACAAGCCGTACTGCCAGCAGGCCTGGAACATCAGCGGCGTGCGGGGCGACGCGGCGAAGAAGGATTGACCGCCAAGGCGCCAGAGAGCTGGTGCCTTGGCGGTAATTCCTCTCCTCTCAGCAGCCCGTCGGGGTCCAGGCGGGATCGAAGTCGCCGTAGTCCTGCGTGAAGATCGCGGTGCCGAGCTCGCTGGATTCGGGCGCGCACAGCGGGCCGTAGAAGACGTAGCTGCAGCCGGGGTTCGAGTTGTGCGGGCAGTCGTAGTCCTCGTCCATCTCGAGCGCGTACGGATCGACGAGGTCGTTCAGGTCCATGCGGCCGAGCGGCGCGTTCGCGACCGCGGACGTCGGATCCTTGAAGTACTGGGTCTGGCCGCGCGGCGCGCCGGAGTCGGTCTCGTCGCTGAGATCGAACGGCGCGTGCGGGCCACCGAGATCGTGCGAGTTGCGCCAGAAGCTGGTCGGCACGATGTCGGCGAGGTCGTACGGCGCGGCGCCCTGGTCGTTGTTGGCCGCGAGCTGCGCGGCCTGCAGCTCGGCGTCCTCGTGCATGATCATGCGGTTGTACTCGCCGCCGCCGCAGCTGCCCGGATCGGTCAGGCTCGCGCCCTGTCCGCCGATCACGCGATACAGCTTCTCGACGTGATCGAGCATGTGCGAGCCGTCGAGCCTGAGGATCGATCCGTACAGGCGGTCGGTGATCGTCAGGAACACCGAGCGCGACGACGGATCGAGCCCGTTCCACAGGTCGCACACGGAATGCAGGTTGCTGCCGACCAGCCCGTTCGACTGCAGCACGGTCGGCTCGGTCTCGAGCCACGCGTAGTAGGTCGCGAGCAGGCGATCGCGCGCGCCGCCGAGCGTGGCCGGATAGCTCGCGTCGGACGCGGCGGCGTCGACCGCGCCGTCCGACGACGCGGCCGCAGCATCGACGTCGCCCGCGGCATGACCACCGGCGCATCCCCCGAGCGCGATCGCGAGCGCGAGCCTCCTCCGCACGGACGAATCGTACTGCGTGACGATTTCGTCGCAACACGGTTAGCTCCGTGTCACGAACGTGTGACGAGCTCGACGCAGCGCGGCGTCGCTACTGGCAAGTCACCGCGACCCTGGTGGGAATCGCGACCGGGGTCGACGATGTCCCGTTTCCGCCGAGCTCGCCGACCGAGTTATCGCCCCAGCACCACAAGCTCCCGTCCTGGGTCAGTGCGCACGCGTGGTGATCCCCGATCCGCATCTGCGTGACCGACGAGATCAGCGCCGGCGTCGGCGTCGATTCGTCGACCGTGGTCAGATCGCCGTTACCGAGCTGGCCGAATGTGTTGTCGCCCCAGCAGTCGAGCGCGCCGGTCTGCGTCGAGATGCACAGGGTCTCGGTCGTCGACCCGCCGAACACCTTGCTGGCGGTCAGCGTCAGGTTGGTCGCCGTCAGTGCGTTGTTGGAATCGTTATTGGCGGGCCCGAAGATCCCGGTCGAGCCGTTGCCCCAGCAGAACAGACCGCTCCCGTTCTTGGTCAGGATGCAGCCGGTCTCGTCGTCGATCGCGAGCTGCGCGACATCACCGAATCCGTTGATCTTCTCCGGCATGTAGCTGAGGGTCATGTTGCCGGTCGCGAGCTCGCCGAGATCGTTTTCGCCCCAGCAGTACACGTTGTTGTTGCTGTTGAGCGCGCACGTGTACTCGTCGCCGGATTGCACGTCGATGATGGTGCCGAGCGCCGACGCGCCGCTCACCACGAGCGGCCCGGGCACGTTCGGCATGCCGGTGGTCGCGTTCGGATCCTGGCCCGACTGGCCGCCGTCGTCGCCGCCGGTGTTGTTCTCGCCCCAGCAGTAGAGCTGGCTGTCGGCACCGAGCGCGCACGTGTGCTCGCCGCCGGCCGACATCGTGCTCGTCACCGAGCCCGACGGCAGTGCCGCCTGGAACGCCTGGGCTGCGTTGCAGGTCGGGACCGCGGGCGTGCCGCTCAGCGTCCACTTCGGCACCTTCACCGGAACCTTGCTGCTGTCGAGGGCTCCGCACTGGCCGAGGTTCAACGTGTCGTTGATGCCCCAGCACCACACCGAGCCATCGTGCTCGAGCGCGCACGCATGCTCCTCGGCCGTGCTGATCTGGACGACATTCGACACGCCGCTGACCTTCGTGGGCACGGCGACGTATGCGGCATCGACGCCCGCACCGACCTCGCCGTCGGCGTTGTTGCCCCAGCACCAGACCGTGCCGTCCATGCGCAGGTAGCACGAGAACTGGATGCCGACCGCGATCTGCGTGATGCACGCGTTCGGGGAGGCATCGACGCACTGCGAGGCCTTGCCGTTGCCGGCGCCGCTCGCATAGCGCTGATTGGACACGGTGCACGTCGAATCCGGGAAGCTGCAGGCATGATCGGCCTCGCAGATGCCGCTCGCGCCGTTGTCGCCGATGCACTCGCTGTTGTCTTTGCATTGAAACGGTGGCGCCGAAGTGCACGCGGTCGCCACCAGAAGAAGGCTTGCCGCGCGCATCAGAACCGACCTCCGTAGGTGACGACCGCACCGCCGGGCACGACCACCGGCGCGAACGATTGCATCTGCTCGCTGGACCCGCGCGACGCGACCGAGATGTAGCGCCACGTGGCGAGCGCCGCGCAGACCGCGCCGCCGATCAGCGCGACCTCGCCGATGTGCTGCTCGTCGGTCGCGTTATCGACGGCCTTGCCATATTGCTGGTAATTCGGTTTGCTGCCCGCCCCGCTCATGTCGCTGTTGCCGGTGACGAGGAAGTAGCTGCCGCCGACCAACCCGGCGAGCGCGACCACCGCGAGCGTGTCGCCGAGGGGATCGGACAGCCATGACTTGTGCTCCGCGCGCGGATGCACCGGCTGCGGCTGCGGCTGCGGCTGCGGCTGCGGCTGCGGCTGCGCCGGTTGCTTGGCGGGCTCCTTCATCGCATCGTCGGCGGCCTTCTGCTGCGCTTCGAGCGCCGCCTCGCACTGCTTGATCCAGTTCTCGGCGGCGTTCGCGCCCGCGCTCGACGCGCCGCGGATGTACGCGCGGTAGGTCAGGATCGCGCCGCGACAGTCGCCCGACAGCCGCTGGGTCTGCGCGATCGACCACAGCGTCTCGGGCTTCGGATCGAGCTCGTAGGCTTGTCGGTACTCGCGCAGCGCGCTCGCCCAGTCCTGGACGTTGTACGCGCGCGTAGCGCGATCGACGTGGTCCTGCGCCTCGTCGGCGTGTGCGAGGGTGGATACGAGCAGAAGAGCAGTGGTTAGGACGATATAGGCTAGTTTCATTGTTTCATTGTGGTGGTGCGGGTGAGTCGGGATCCCAGCGTTGTGGTTTGGTGGTTGGTGGCGGTGGCGACGGCGGCGGCGCCGGCGGTGTCGTGGCAGGCGGTGGCGTGGCCTTCACCGCGAGTGGCGCGTGGCGCACGACGACCGCCGGATGATGAACGATCGGCCGGACCGGCGCGACATCGTGATGGGGCGGGGGCGGCGGCGCCGGCGTCGGGGTCGCGACTGCAGGAGCCGGAGCCGGAGTCGGTGCCGGTGCCGTCGCCGGTGCCGGCGGCGGTGTGGTCGCGACCTTGGCGGGCGGTGGTGTGTGGTCGGTAGGCGGCGGCGCGGCCGCGGTAGGCGGTGGCGGCGTGCCGCGGAGCGCGAACCAGCCGACGATCGCGAGCAAGACGGCAGGCGGCGCGATCCATAGCGCGAGCCGCCGCTTGGGGTCGCCGTGGTGCGTGATCGTGATGATCGGCTCGCTCGACGGCAGGGTGTCGCCCGCGCCGGGATCGATCGCGCCGGCGCGAACGACCGCCATCGGCGCGAGCTTCGCGGCGGCGTCGACGTTCGACGTCGATGGCGTGAACGATGGAAATTCAGCACTCGTCGTGCGGGTCGAGGTTCGCAGCACGGCACGTTCGGCCGGGTTGGCCGCCGCGGCGCGGATCGCCTTGCGGCGCTCGGCGAGCTCCTCGCGGAAGCTGCGCACGATCCACTCGCCGACCTCGCGCCGCGGTGCGAGTGCGTTGACCGAGGCCGCGGCGGCGCGCAGCGCCTCCTCCATCTCGCGCGCGGTCGCGAAGCGCTTGGCGGGATCGCGCTCGAGCGCACGCATGCACACCGCGTCGAACGCGGCGGGCGGCATGAAGCCCATCGTGCTCGGCAGCGGGATCTCGAGATTCACGATGTTGTTCATCGTCGCGGCGTCGTTCTCGCCGGCGAACAGCTTGCGACCGGTGAGCAGCGACCACAGCATCGCGCCCGCCGAGAACAGGTCCGAGCGCTGGTCGACGTCGCTCGAGCGTACTTGCTCCGGCGACATGTACGCGATCTTGCCCTTGAGCTGGCCCGGGCGCGTCGACGTCACGCGCGAGCTCGCGCGCGCGATCCCGAAGTCGGTGAGCCGCGCCGTGCCGTCGATCCCGATCAGCACGTTCTGCGGCGAGACGTCGCGATGCACGACGCCGACCGACGTGCCGTCGTCGTCGGTCAGTGAATGCGCGGCGTCGAGCCCGGCGAGCGCGTCGAGCATGATCGGGACGAGCAGGTTGGGCGGACGCTCGTCGGGGCGCTTCTTGATCAGCGCCGACAGCGAGCAGCCTTCGACGTACTCCATCGCGACGTACAGGATGTCGTCGTGCGTGCCGAGGTCGACGATCGGCACGACGTTGGGATGGTGGATGCGCGCGGCGATCTTCGCCTCGTCGAGCAGCATCTGGATGAACCCCGGCTCCTCGGCGAGGTGCGGATGCAGCACCTTGACCGCGCACAGGCGCTGGAAGCCGAGCTCGCCCGCGTTGCGCGCGAGGTAGACGGTCGCCATCCCTCCGGTGCCGAGCTTGCCCAGGATCTCGTAACGACCGAGCGCGACCGGCGGTGCCGGCTCGCCCGCCTTCGGCGCGGGTGAATCCCCCACTGTCATCATTCTCCTAGAGTTCGAGAAATCGCGTTAGTCGGGCTTACCCCGTAATCGGTGGGGTCGGGGTTTCCCCGACCCCCCTTAGCCTCGCCGCAGCACGCCGGCGTTGATCGCATACGCTACGAGCTCGGCACGGCTGCGGCAGCCGAGCTTCTCGGCGATCCGCGCGCGGTGCGTCTCGATCGTCTTCACGCTGATGTGAAGCTGCTCGGCGATCTCGCGCTGGGTGTGGCCGAGCACGATCTTCTCGAACACCTCGCGCTCGCGCTCGCTGAGCACGCCGAGGCGCGGCGCCAGCGTCACCGGCTCGGTGCCTTCGATGTCGCGCGCGAACAGGATCGGCTGCGGGCGCGTCGGCTTGGCCGCGCGCGGCACGAGCTGGATGTCGATCACCTCGAGTGTCTCGGTGCCGATCGCGATCGAGTCGCCGTGAGCGAGCAAGGTCGGCTCGCGAATGCGGCGCTCGTTGACGAACACGCCGTTCATGCTGCGCAGATCCTCGATCATCAGCCCGTCTTCGGTCTGGGTCAGCCGCGCGTGATGGCGCGACACCAGGTCCTGTTTCAGGACCAGCTGGCATTCGACATCGCGCCCGATCAGGAATGCGGGCGCCGTGATGTCGACGTCCTGGTTGTCGTATCGGAGCCGGTAACGCCGGCGAACGGGTACTTCCATCGTTCGGAGTGCGTGCAACGATCTGTTCCGCACCACGTAGCCTACCAGTCTCCGCCTGGTCGTGCGTCGCTGCTATCGGGGTGTCCCCTAATGTTACCGATCAGTTGCGTCAGGGTTTTCCTGACACGGGCTCGCGTTTCCAGACCTCGACGAGGATCGCGCCGTCGGCTTCGAGCACGTACACGCGGTGGGCATCGCGCGGGATCGGACACGAATGCGAGGCCGGTGCATACGCGATGATCCAGTCCGCGCTCGCCGGCGTCTTCGCGAGGTCCCACAGGTCCGCGCGGAACCACGCGAGGTGATAGGGCTCGATGCAGTCGCGGTACACGTGCGCGTTCGGCGCAGCGTTTGCGTTGACGTAATCGACCGCGCGGTCGACGCCCTCGCCCCACCAGGCGGTCTCGAACCAGCGGTGGTCGGCGACCGTGCCGGCACCGCCGACCTGCTCCGCGAAGTAGTCGAGGTAATAGGGATGGATGTGCACGAGCACGAGCGCGAGATAGAGACCGAGCGCGCCGGCCAGCGCGCCGAACGCGTGCCGCCAGCGCCGCTCGAACCGCGTGGCGAGCCATTCCCAGCCGGCGGCGGCCGCGAACGCGAGCGCGGCCACGGTCGGCAGCACGTAGCGCACGCCGTCCTGGCGCACCGGCGACGCGGCGACGCCGAGCGGCACGACGAGCCACGCCAGCACGACGAGCGCCGAGCGATCGCGCACGCGCGCGGCACGCACGCACCACGCGACGAAGCCGGCGAGCACGCCGAGCGGAAGCGTCGCGGCGAGGTACGGCAGGAAGTAATACGGCGGCGGGCTCGCGGTGATCTCGCCGAGGAACGGCTCGGGCGAGTGGGTGTGGGCGAGCTTCGCGAACGAGTCGTGCAGCGCGAGGAACGGATGGCCCCACATGCGCGGCCAGATCACGTACAAGGTCACGATCGCGAGCGCGGGCACGAGCACGAGGCCGTCGCGCAGCGTCTGGCGACGCCAGCCCGGGCGCGCGTAGATCACGGCGATCGCGACCACGAGCGGGCCGCAAAGGCCGTTGATGAACCGCGACGACAGCGCGACGCCGACCGCGACGCCGAGCCACGCGAGCCGCGTGCGGATCCGCGTACGCGCGAGGTGAACCTCGTCGGGCAGGTCGTCGTGCACGCCGAGCGCGAGCACGATCGCGAGCGTCCACCACAGCACGCTCGGCGCTTCGTGGCCGACGATCTGGCCGTGGGCGACGAGCGGCGGCAGGAGCGCGGCGATCGCGCCGGCGAGCACGCCGACGCGCAACCGGTACAGCCGCGCGCCGATCGGCACGAGCAGCGCGCACGCGAGCGCGCTGCAGATGCCGGAGATCGCCCGCGCCGGGCCGTAGCCGTCGGCGAACTGCGCGCCGATGCCGGCGAGGTACTTCATCACCGGCGGGTGCTCGAGGTTCCATTGCCACGACTCGGTGCGGAGATCGAGCGCGAGGATGTTCGTGATGTAGTTCCTGCCCGACGCCCAGTTGACGTCCTCGTCCCAGGTCTGGCCGAAGCCCGAGAGATCGATCCAGCGCACGACGCACGCGGCGACGAAGATCGCGGCCATCGCGATCCACGTCTGTCGCGGGACGGCGCGCAGGCGGCGGCGCGCGAGCACGCACAGCGACGCGACGAGGATCGCGAGCAGCGCCGCGGCGATCGCGCCATCGAGCGGCGCCGCGCCGGCGAACGCGCCGAAGCTCGCGCGCTCGGGCGGATCCGGCGACAGCGAATTCGCGGGCACGTACTCGGGATCGCCGCGGCGGCCGACCGGGCTCCAGATCAGCCGCGCGTCGGGCGCGGCGACGCGGATCGCCACCGGGCCGGCCGCGAGCACGATGCGATCCTTCGCGAGCGTGCGCCCCGCGATCTCGTGGCCGGCGACGGTGAGCCGGCCGAGCCCGCTGCTCTGGAAGCCGACGATGACCGGCCCGCCGCGCGCGATGTCGAGCGAGCCGGCGTACGCGCGCGTGCCCGGCGGATCGCGCGTGTCGGACGGCACGGGCGCCAGGCGCGCGAGCTGCGGCGTCGCGACGAGCGCGCGCAGCCCGATCAGCGCCGCGGCGAGCGCGATCGGGAACACGCCCCAGTACTTGATCGTCAGTGCACGCGCCCGGGACACTGGAAGTCGCGCGCCTTCTTCGCGAGGAACGTGTAGTACTCGCCGCTCTGCTGCAGGCCGGGCACGTGCATCGTGACCTGCTCGTAGCCGCGCGCGAGCCAGAAGCCGGTGTTGCACGGCAGCGGTTGCGGCAGATCCGGCGTGGGATGGATCTCGTAACAGGAGAACACGAACGTCGGATCGTACTCGGCGAGCAGCTTGTCGGATGCAAACTTCGTGTGGCCGGCGCGCGCGCGGATGCGCGGCTCCTCGTGCGCGACGCGATCCGAGACCAGCCCGAACACGTCGATGCCGCGCATCCGCCCGTAGTAGGGCTGCGCGCCGGCACCGCCGAGGATGCTGAAGTCGTCGTCCTTGAAGCAGCCCTCCATCGCGCGGCCGATCGCGGCGCGATCCTCGGTGTAGACGGTGAGGAACGCCGGCGTGTCGATGCCGCGATCGTTCGCGAAGTTGCCCCACTCGACGCTGTGATACGTGAGCAGCGCCTGCGTCGCCGCGAAGCCGAGCACGAGCAGGATCGACAGCGCGACCCCGACCGCGACGCGCGCCGACGGCGGCAGCAGGCTGCACAGCCACTCGAGCCCGAGCACGAGCGCGATCGCCGCGACGACGAACATCGGCATGATGAAGCGGTGCAGCCCCATGAAGTCGCCGCCGACGCTGATCGCGTACGGGATGTACGCGGCGGCGAGCAGCGCGCACGACAGGCCGAGCGCGAACCGCGGCGTGCGCGCGCGCACCGCGGCGAGCCCGACGAGCGCGATCGGCGCGACGTAGAGCAGCTTGGTCTGCTCGAGCCACGTCCACACGTAGTAGAGGCCGTTCTGCCACATCTCGTGCGCCATGTCGGGACGCGCCCACGGCCCGTACGCCTTGACGTAGTACGTGTTCGGAAACGGCCAGCCGTAATAGAGGTAGCGCCACGCGAACCACGGGCCCCACAGCGCGAGGAACCAGGCCGCGCCCCGCAGCTCGGGCCAGCCGATGCCGAGGAAGCCGCGCCGCGACACGATGTTGCAGACGAAGCGCGCTAGCCCGAGCATGGCCGCGACGAGCAGGCCCTCGGGGCGCGTCATCGCGGCGACCGCGAGCGCGATGCCGGCGCGGCGCAGCGCGCGCGGCTCGGTCTCGGCCGCGACGACGGCGTCGAGCGCGACCGCGCACTCGAGCGTGAACAGCTGGGTCTCGAGGCCGCCCGAGCTCCAGCACGCGAACCCCGACGAGCACGCGAGCAGGAGCGCCGGCAGCACGGCCCACACCGACTTGCGGCCGAGCCCGCGCTCCATCGCGCGGAACACGACGTACAAGGTGGCCACGCCGCACGCGGTGCCGAGCACGCGCGACGTCAGCTCGGGCGGCAGGCCGGCGAGCATGAGCAGGCCGAGCACGACCGTCCACAGGAAGTTCGTATAGCCCTCGACGGGCTGGCCGAGGTTGAACGACAGCTCGCCGTGCTCGGCGAGGTTGCGCGAGTAGACAAACGAGATATAGGCGTCGTCGGTGACGAAGTTGAACGCGAGCGAGTGGAACACCAGCGCGAGCGCGGCGATCGCGAGCAGGAGCCAGCGCAGGCGATCCGACGTCACGGGTCGAAACATAGTAACTTTTCAGGGCGAATGGAGCGCAGGCCACTCCGCGACGTGCTCGGCGTCGGCGCGCTGACCGGGCTGGTCGCCGGCCTCGCGGCCGGGGCGATCGACGCGGTGTGGTCGTGGGCGCCGGCCGCGCAGTTCGTCGTGCACCTCACGTCGCGGCTGCGCTTCGTGATCTATACCGCGCTGTCGCACGGCGCGGCCGGCGCGGCCGCAGGATTCGCGATCGCCGCGGGCGCGCTCGTGCTCGCGCGCGGCTCGCGGCTCGGTAATCTCCTGACGTTCGCGTTTCGCGATCACGCCGAGCGGCGCGCGAAGGATCCGCGCGCGACCGTGGTCGGATTGTCGCTCGTGCTCGCCGGCGTGCCGGTGGTCGTGACGGCGCTCTACGTCGTGTATCGCGCGATGACGCCGGTCGTGGCCGCGAGCCACGCCTGGGGCCTCGCCGTGCTCGCGGTGATCGCGGCCGTGCTCGGCGCGCTCGCGGTCGCGGTCGTCATCGCGTTCTTGCTGGCGCGGCCGATCGAGGCCGGGCTCGCGCGGCTGGTCGCGCGCGTGCCGGCGCTGTCGTCGGTGTGGGCGCCGTTCGCCGCGCTCGCCGCGCTCGTCGCGGTCGCGCTCGGCGCGTGGGCGTGGCGCGAGTGGGAGACCGCGCGCCTGTTGCCGCTGCGCGGGCCGACCGTGGCGCTCGTCGCGGCCGGGCTCGCGTGGCCCGCCGCGCGGCCGGCGCGCGCGCTGGCCGCGCGCATCGCGCGGCTGCCGCCGTGGCCGCGGCGCGCGACGTGGCTGGGCTGGCCGATCGTGCTCGCGGTGCTCGTGCTCGCGACCGGCGGCTCGGCGCAGGTGATCAAGGCGGCCTCGGCGTACACCGGGCTCGGCGGGCCGATCGCGCGCGCGCTGCGCCGCGTGCTCGACTTCGATCGCGATCATTACTCGCCGTACCTCGGCGGCGGCGACTGCGACGATCGCGATCCGACGATCCATCCCGGCGCGCCCGAGATTCCCGGCGACGGGATCGATCAGAACTGCGTCGGCGGCGACGCGCCGCTGCATCCCGACGTCGAGGACATCGCGTGGCAGCCGGTGCCGGCGAGCGTGCCGAAGGACTTCAACGTCCTGCTCGTGACGATCGACACGACGCGCGCCGATCACCTCGGCATGTACGGCTACACGCGCCCGACCTCGCCCAACCTCGACAAGCTCGCCGCCGACGCGACCGTGTTCGAGCACGGCTGGGCGCACGCGCCGTCGACGCGCTACTCGATGCCCGCGATCCTGACCGGCCGGCTGCCGCTCGACGTCTACTACGACTACTCGGTGCAGGGCTGGCCGGGCTTGCTCCCGAAGGCGACGACGCTCGGCGAGGCGCTCGCGCCGCTCGGCTTCTACACGGGCGCGATCACGAACTACAACTACTTCGATCGCTTCCGCCACATGGATCAAGGCTTCGCCGAGTACGACAACGAGGACTCGCGCCTGCACGGCGGCGTCGCCGGCGCCGGCCCCGAGCGCACGCACGGCAGCTCGTCGAAGCAGCAGAGCGACAAGGCGATCGCGTTCGTCGACAAGCACGCGGCCCAGCGCTGGTTTCTGTGGGTGCACTACTACGACCCGCACGCCGACTACGAGCCCCACGCCGAGGTGCCGTCGTTCGGCGCGAGCGACGTCGATCTGTACGACGGCGAGATTCGCTTCACCGATCTGCACATCGGCCGCTTGCTCGACGAGCTGCGCGCGAAGGGCCTCTACGACAAGACCGTGGTCGTCGTCACCGGCGATCACGGCGAGGGCTTCGGCGAGCACGGCGTGTACATGCACGGCTATCACCTGTATTCGGCGCAGACCAAGGTGCCGCTGATCGTGCGCGTGCCCGGGCTGCCGCCGCACCGGTCGCTGACGCCGGCGGGTCACGTCGACATCATGCCGACGCTCGTCGATCTCGCCGGCGGGGTGCCGAATGGCGATATGATGGGCCGATCGCTCGTCGACGTGCTCGCAGGAGCGCCCGACCGCGATCGCTTGGTGTACCAACAGTTGTCCTACGAGGGAAATCACGAGATGCGAGCCGGCGCCTCCCAGCGCTGTCACGTCATCTACAACGTCACGCCGGATACGAGCTGGGAGGTCTATCGCGTCGACCGCGATCCGCTCGAGACCGAGGACCTCGGCGAGGACGACGACGACTGCGCCGACGTGCGCGACCAGTTCGCGCACCGCTACGATCGCGACGCGGTGCCGCCCGGCATCGCCGATTCGCTGCTGCCCGCGCGCCCGGCGATCGCGTCGCCGCTCGACGCCGATCTCGGCGACTCGGTGCGCCTGCTCGCGGTGGATGCGCCGGCGACCGCGAAGCCCGGGGACACGATCGCGCTCGTCTGGACGTTCGAGGCGCGCGGCCGCGTCGCACCGGGCTGGAAGGTGTTCGTGCACGTCGACTCGGGCGCGACCGGGTCGACCTTCGTCAACGGCGATCACGCGCCGGTGCGGCCGTTCGAGTGGTGGCAGCCCGGCCAGTTCATCCGCTACACGACGAACGTCACGCTGCCGCGCATCCCCGGCCAGTACACTGTGTGGGCCGGGTTGTTCCTCGGCGATCAGCGCGCGCACGCCAGCGCGCCGCACGCGCGCGTCGAGAAGGATGCGGTCGCGGTCGCCACGGTCGAGGTCCATTAGCGTGCAGCCCGGGGCGAGCCGCGAGATCCGGATCGCGAGGCTGCGCCGCGCCGGGATCATCGCGGCGTGGATCGCGCTCGCCGCGCCCGGCATCTACCAGCTCGTGCTGCTCGCGATCGCGGTGGCCGGCCGCATCGCGTATCCGTACGACCTCGAGTGGATGGAAGGCGGGCTCCTGCATCACGCGCAGCGGCTCGCGAGCGGACACGGCATCTACAATCCACCGTCGATCGAGTTCATCCCGTACCTGTACACGCCGCTCTACCCCGCTCTGCTCGCGCTGCTCGGCAAGGTGTTCGGGCTCACCTACACGCTCGGGCGCGCGATCTCGGTCGCGTCGCTCGTCGGGATCGCGGCGGTCGCGGCCGCGTCGATCGCGGCGCCGCGCTACCGCCACCTGTCGCGCGCGTCGGCGTGGGCCGGCGTCGCGCTCGCGCTCGGATTGTTCGCGGCGATCTATCCCTACGTCGAAGGCTGGTACGACCTCGTGCGCGCCGACACGCTGTACGTGTTCCTCGTGACCGCGGGGCTCGCGGCCGCGCTCGCGTGGAACCGCGAAGGCCACGGCTGGCGCGGCGAGATGCGCGCCGCCGCGGCGGCGACGATCCTCGCGCTCGCGTTCTTCACGAAGCAGACCGCGATCCTTTACGTCGTGCTCGGCGGCGCGATCATCTGCGTCGTGAACTGGCGGCGGATCGCGACGTACGTCGGCGTGTCAGCCGCCATCGGTGTCGGCGGCACCGCGCTCGGCAACAACGCGACCGACGGCTGGTTCTGGATCTACGTGTCGAAGATCCATCGCGCGCACGACTTCAACATGGATCGGTTCTGGCGGTCGTTCCCGTACATCCTGTGGCACTTCCCCGCGATGTCGATCGTCGTCGCGGTCACGCTCGTCGTCGTCGCCTACACGTGGATCCGCAGGCCCGCGCCCGGCCATCGCCGCGAGCTGCCGCGCCAGGTCCAGCCGTTCTTGCTGTGGACGGCCGCGTTCGCGGTGTCGACGCTCGTCGGCGCGATCGGCTGGGGCACCGAGTTCGCGCACTTCAACGCGTACATCCCGGCGTTCCTGCACGGCGGGCTCGCCGCCGGCGCCGCGATCCCGGCGCTCGCGACGTGCGTCGGCATGATCTGGGGTGCGCGCCCGCGGCCGCAGCTGGTCGCGCACGGCGTCGCGGGCGCCGCCGCGATCGCGCTCGGCGTCACGCTCGTGCACGCGCGCTGGCAGCCGCAGCAGTTCATCCCGAACGCGAGAGATGTCGCCGCCGGCGACAAGCTCGTCGAGCGGCTGCGCTCGATCGACGGCGACGTGTGGATGCCATCGCACCCGTGGTACCTCGTGCTCGCCGGCAAGACGCCGCACGTGCATCGCATGGGCGTCAAGGACGTGACGACGCGCCAGACGCGCACGGTCGCGGGCATGGACGAAGCGCTGCGCGAGCATCGCTTCAGCGCGATCGTGCTCGACGATCGCGACCTCAACCTCGAGGTGCCGCGCATCGCCCAGGAGTACCGGCCCGAGCTCGAGCTGCCGGACGACGAGCGCCCGCACCTGTACTCGGGCGCGCTCGTCGTGCCGACGGCGATCTGGGTCCCCGCCGTGCCCGCGACTCCGCCGGCGGGCGCGCACGTGGTCGCCGACTTCGAGTCGCCGTCGTGGGGCGGCTGGGTCAAGCAAGGCGCGGCGTTCGGCGATGGCCCGACGAGCGAGGCGCTGCCCGGCCAGGACCTCGTGATCGGCGCGACCGGGCGCAGGTTCGCGACCAGCATGCACGGCGGCGACGCCGCGACCGGCCGCGTGACGTCGCCCGCGTTCACGCTCGACGGCGCGCGGCTCACGTTGCACCTCGGCGGCGGCACCGACGCCACGAAGCTGCGCGCCGAGCTCTGGGTCGACGGCGCGCTCGTCCGCACCGCCGGCGTCCCCGCGCCCGGCGGCGACACGCTGCGCGAGGTCCGCTGGGACCTCGGCGACGATCTGCGCGGCAAGCAGGCCACGCTCGTGCTCGTCGACGATTCGCCGACCGGGCACCTCGATTGCGATGATGTGTGGCTGCAGTCGGGGCCGTAAGCACGCGAAACGCCTGCCGAAGTTTTTTTGAAGGAAACGAGCTCGGCTCGCCCCTAAGCGAGCGACAGACGATGACGTGCGACGACTTCCAGATCGCGTTCGATCAGCGCAGCGCAGGAGCGGAATCCGCCGTTCCGGCCGCGGAGCTCGACGCCCACCTCGCGAGCTGCGAGACGTGTGGCGCGTACGCATCGCTGTCGCGAAAGTTGAGTACCGCCATGTCCACGACGATTGCACTCGCCCCCGCGCCGCTCGATCTCGATTCCATGCGCGCGCGGATCGCTACACTGACCGCACGCGCCCGCCGCTACGCGCGCATGCGACCGCTGGTGCTCGCCGGTGTCGCGATCGTCTCCACCGCGCTGCTCTGGCTCGATCGGCAGGGCGCACCGAACTTCAGCGTCGCGACCGTGCTCGTGAACGTCGCGAACCTCGCCTGGGTCACGGCCCTGATGTACTGGGTCACCGGGCGCGAAATGACCACTCGCCTCCGCGAGCTCGCAGCGCTGCAGTTCGCGAGCGACCAGACGCTCGTCGCGGGCTATCGCGCCCAGCTCGATCTGCGGATCCGTACGCGCAGCCTGCTCGGGCTCCTGACCCTCATCGGCGGCTGGCAGGCCTATCAGTACGGCCGCGAGGGCCACTTCGGAAGGGCGGGACTGGCAGGCGTGATCGCCGTGATCGGCCTGATCTCGCTGTTCCAGGCACTCCACCTGCGCCGCGAGCGTGCCGCGCTCGGATGATCCGGCATCGCGATGCCACCGACGTTCGACGAGATCTACGCGGAGTGCCACCGCCACGTGCACGCGTTGTGCGTCGGAATGCTCGGCAACACGGCAGACGCCCAGGATGCGATGCAGGAGACATTCCTCGCGGTCGCGCAGGCGCTGCCGAGCTTTCGCGGCGAGTCGAGCGCGAAGACGTGGGTGCATCGCATCGCGGTGCGCGTCGCGGTTCGCCACCGCGCGCGGAGGCGAGACTCCGAACCGCTGGACGAACGAGCGGCGGTCGTCGATCCGATCCCGGAGCATGCCGAAACCGACGCGATGATGAAGGCGCTCGCGGCGCTGCCGTTCGAGCACCGGCTCGTGCTCGCGCTGTTCGCGATCGCCGGGCTCACGCACGCCGAGATCGCCGACACGCTCGGCGTGCCCGAGGGCACGGTGTGGTCGCGGCTGCACCACGCCAAGCGCAAGCTGGCCGAGCTGGTCGAGCGCGACCGCGACCGCGATCAGCGCGGCCTGCGATACACGGACACGATCGGCACGCCGTCGGCGCGCAGCACGAAGAATGGCTGCGTCGTGCCGTAGGCGTTCCAGATCAGGTAGTCGTGGCGGTTGAAGTGCTGCTCGTGGATCACGAGCGCGTACTTGCTCGCGGCGACGCCGGCGGCTTCCCAGCCCGAGTCGGGGTAGCCGCGCGGCAGTAGCCCGAGCCGCTGGTACCAGGCCCACGCGGGTGAAGCATCGTGCGAGTACACGGCGCCGGGCGGCTGCGCGGCGATCACCGGGAGCACGCCGCGCGCGGCGACGCCCCAGAACTGGCGGTTCATGCCGAGGTCGGCGCCGCCGGGCGCGCCGCCGGCTGCCGCGTCGTACCAGGTCAGCGCGTACGGATGCGCGGTCGCGACCTCGGTCACGCCGGCGAGCGCGAGCGCGCCGCCGACGACACCGAGCGCGACCCGCTCGCGCAGCTTCGGCCACGCCGCGGCGGCGCGGCGTGCGGCCCATGCGGCGCCGTAGCCGGCCGCGAGGCAGATCGTCGGCAGCGCCGGCATCCAGTGCTTCTCGGCGCCGAAGATCGGCGTGCCGCCGAGCAGGAACGGGCCCATCGAGGCGCCGAGCGACAGCGCGAGCAAGAGCACGGGCGCGCGCGCCTTGTCAACGGATTGCCCGCGCCGCCAACGGACGAGCCAGGCGCCGAAGCCGAGCGCCGCGGCCGCGAGCGTCGCGACCGGCACGGTGAACAGCGTGGTCACGAGCGCGACGTGCCACGGGAACGGCGGCGCGTTCCAGTTGTGGCCGAGGTACTCGTAGTTGTAGTGCACGTGATGCAGGTGGAAGTTGATCCACGCACGCACGCCGCCGATCGGATCGGTCCACAGCAGCGGCCACAGCGCGAACAAGACGAGCGGGCCGACCGCGGCGAGCGACACGACGACGCGCCACGCGTGCAGCGGCGCACGCGCGCGCACGGCGATCACGACGTAGTGCACGCCGAGCGCGAGCGGTAACAGGAGCGCGGTGTGCTTGGTCGCGAGCGCGAGGCCCCACGCGGCGCCGACCTGCCACGGCCACTTGCGGCCGTCGAGACACTTCCAGTACGCGAACACGGTCAGGAACCACAGCGTCATGATCGGCGCGTCGAAGCACGCGAGGCTGGCGTGAAACAGCGCGCGCGGCAACAGCGCGAGGCACAGCGCCGCGAGCACGGCCTCGGCGAGCCCCCACAGCTCGAGCGCCATGAAGTAGACGAGCGCGACGCACAGCCCGTGCAAGAGCGCGTTCGGGAACCGGAACGCGGTCAGCTCGTCGGTCGCGTGCAGCTTGTCGTGCAGCAGCCAGTGCGACAGGCCCGACAGCGTCTTCACGAGCGGCGGATGCTCGGGATTGTTCGAGCCGCCGAGGCCGCCGCCGAACGTGCCGGCGATGCCGCCCTTGCCGAGGCCGAGCCAGAAGTCGGCATAGCGCGGACCGACCGCCATGTAGACGGTCTCGTCGCGCGCGATGCCGACGTCCTGCTCGTAGCACAACACGCCGGCGACGGTCGCGAGCGCGAGCAGCCAGCCGAGCAGCTTGCGATCGACGAGCTCGATCATCTCCGCGCCTCGGCCGCGAAGCAGATCAAGCGCTGCGGCGCGTCGGCGCTCGCGACGAACGTGACGTCGGCGGCGCCCGGCATCGTCTGCGCCTCGAACCGCACCCAGCCGTCGTCGATCCCGGGCGTGACGGTCGCGACCGTCGCGCCGCCGATCTGCACCTCGAGCTTGCCCGGCGCGCGCACGTCGCGGCGGGTGAACACGTCGGCGAGCCCGACGTAGCCGACGAGCGACGCGCCGAGCGGCAGCTGCGGGAACGTCACGCGGATCGGCTTGCCCGCGGCCGGCGTCGCCTCGATGCAGCGGTGCGGGGCGAAGCCGACCTCGGCGAGCTCGAGCGTGGCGCGCCCGCCGTCGATCTTCGCGGTCGCCAGTCGGTCGCGTACGTCGGCCACGACCTGCACCGGCGTCCGATCGTAGCGCCGCACCGCGACGCCATCGGCGTCCTGCGAGAATGCCGGAGCGAGCCCGTCGGTCTCCGGCGCGCGCGCGCCCCGGATCGACAGCTCCCAGATGCGCGCGTAGCGCGCCGCATCCATGCGCGCGGCCATGTCGATCGTCACGAGGTCGCCGAGGTGCAGCCTCCCGACCGGATCGACCCAGTCGGGCGCGAACACGATCAGGTCGCCGGGCTGGAACTGCGCGCGCACGACCGCGGCCGCGCGGTCCCAGTCGTCGTCGCCGGCCACGGCGTGCGCGTCGCGATACGTCGCGCACGTCTCCCACAGCGCGACCGCGACCACGACCAGCGCCGGCAGGGCGGGAACGATGCGGGCTGCCAACGCGCCCAAATTATCACGCGCGTTCGATCTGGACTAATCTGCCATCGTGCGTCTGTATGCCGCGCTGTTCGCGATCGGGCTCGTCGTCTACGGGCTATTCGCGTGGAGCCGGCTCGGTCATCGCTCGGGCGCGCCGCAGTACGTGTTCCAGGCCGACGCGTGGCTGCACGGCCACCTGTCGATCGATCAGCCGCTCGTCGACAACGACTGGGCCAAGCTCGAGACCGTCGTGCTCGACGACGGCAGCGAGGTGCGCGGCCGCCGGCTCGTCACGCGCCCGGCGTTTCGCATCGCGGGCGGCGACGAGATCCCGATCGCGCGCGTCAAGCAGTCGCGCGGCGCGACCTGGTACATGTCGTTCCCGCCGCTGCCGACGCTGCTCATGCTGCCGTCGGCCGCGATCTCCGGCCGCGACGGCAACGACGTCATCCCGACGCTCGTCGTCGCGGCGCTGATCCTGCCGCTCGCGTTCGCGCTGCTGCGCCGGCTCGCCGCAGCCGGACTATCCCGGCGCACGGTGCGCGAAGATCTCTGGCTCGTCGCCGCGCTCGCGTTCGGCAGCGTGCTGTTCTTCTCGGCGGTCGGCGGCCGCGTCTGGTACACCGCGCAGGTCGTCGGCGTCGCGCTCGCGCTGGTTTACGCCCGCGCGTCGGTCGAGGCGCGCCGGCCGATCGTCGCGGGCATCGCGCTCGGCGCCGCCGCGCTCACGCGCCCGCCGATCGCGTTCATGTTCCCGCTGTTCGTGCTCGAAGCGTGGCGCGCGAGCCAAGGCGATCGCCGCGTGTTCGGCCGCACGCTCGGCAAGTTCGCGGCGCCGCTCGTCGCGTTCGCGCTCGCCGGCATGATCTACAACTACGTGCGCTTCGCGTCGCCGACCGAGTTCGGCCACACGTTCCTCGACGTCCGCCAGCAGCTGCAGATCGAGCAGTGGGGGCTCGCGAGCTACCACTACCTCGCGCGCAACCTCGCCGTCGCGTTCACGCTGCTCCCCGAATTCCCCGGCCGTGCGCCGTGGCTCCAGATCGGCGGCCACGGGCTCGCGATGTGGGTCACGACGCCGCTGCTCGTCTACCTCGTGTGGCCGCGCGACAAGCCGCCGATCCATCGCGCGCTGTGGATCGCGGCCGCGTGCGTCGCGCTGCCCGACTTTCTGTACATGAACTCGGGCTGGGTGCAGTTCGGCTATCGCTTCAGCCTCGACTTCCTGCCGCTGCTGTTCGCGCTCGTCGCGATCGGCGGCCGCCCGCTCGGGCGCGTCGGCAAGGCGCTGATCGTGATCGGCATCGTCGTCAACACGTTCGGCGCGATCACGTTCGATCGGTACTGGGAGTACTATCGGGTCGGTGGTAACGCGTACGACGTCGTGGTGCCAAACTGACGTCACATTCGTCGCCGACCATTCACGGTCATGCCCGACGACTACGACTTCCGGCGCGACGACACGTACGTCGAGGAGCTCGAGATGGAGCTGCTCGACGAGGAGCTCCGGCGCAGCGGCGACAGCAAAGGGCTCGACAGCAAGACGTACTTTCGCGAGCTGTTCCGCCTGCAGCGCGAGCTGGTGAAGCTGCAAGACTGGGTCGTCCATCACAAGCTGAAGATCGTCGTCCTGTTCGAAGGGCGCGACGCCGCCGGCAAGGGAGGCGTGATCAAGCGCATCAGCCAGCGCTTGAATCCGCGCGTGTGCCGCACCGTGGCGCTGCTCGCGCCGAGCGAGCGCGAGCGATCGCAGTGGTACTTCCAGCGCTACATCCCGCACTTGCCCGCCGCCGGCGAGATCGTGCTGTTCGATCGCAGCTGGTACAACCGCGCGGGCGTCGAGCGCGTGATGGGCTTCTGCAGCGAGGCCGACGTCGAGGAGTTCTTTCGAACCGTGCCCGAGCTCGAGCGCATGATCATCCGCTCCGGCATCGTGCTCGTGAAGTACTGGTTCTCGATCTCCGACGACGAACAGTACGCGCGGTTCCGCATGCGCATCGAAGATCCGCTCAAGCAATGGAAGCTGTCGCCGATGGATCTCGAGTCGCGCCGGCGCTGGGAGCAGTACACGAAGGCGAAGGAAGCGATGCTCGAGCGCACCCACATTCCGGAAGCGCCGTGGTGGATCGTCGAGGCCGACGACAAGCGGCGCGCGCGCCTCAACTGCATCCATCACCTGCTGCAGCAGATCCCGTACGGCGACATCCCGCACGACGCGATCGAGCTGCCCGATCGCGTGCACAACCCGACCTACCTGCGCGGGCCGATTCCGAAGCAGATGTACGTGCCGTCCGTGTACTGACGCGTCACGGCCGGCTAGCTCCCTTTTCGGCCGGTCGTGCTCGGCGCTTCGATCCCGCATGCCGCGAGCGACTCGGCGGTGGCGCCGCTCGCCGCAGCATCGCCGCGAGGCGCTTATCCACCATCGACCGTTTCCTCGGTGCCGTAATCCTTCGTGTCCAGTCGCGTAGCAGGCTACGACGGAACCGCGCCGGCAGCTCGAGCTCCGGCAGATGCGCGAACAAGCGCGAGCGGCCGCCGGACAGGTACGCGACGTCGAACAGCGCCTTCTCCGGCGTTGCGAGCTTCGACCCGTCGGTGCGAGCCTCGAAGCCATCGAACAGCTCGGGCGCGAGATGGTGGACCGAGAACACGCCGACGCTGGTCGCGATCTTCTGCGTTCGGGCCAGCGACGCGACGTAGATGACGGCTGGCACCTGCTCGATCATTCCATGCAGGTAGAGTGCGGTCTGCAGCGAGACATAGCTCGGCATCGGCGCCGTCAGCGCCTCGGCGAGGGCATACGGGCTCGGAGCGCTCCGCGCGAGCAACCACAGCCCGGACCGCAGACGCGCGATCAGGTTGACCGCCGCTAGCCGGCGGAGCAGCTTCGTCGCTGCGCTCGTCGTCAGGTGCAGCGCCGTCGCGACGTCTCCGGTCTCGACCGTCGCGACGCCGAGGTCAAGAAGCCGCGCGTATGCCTCGCTCGGTGTCACTTGAGCACCTCGAGCTTGGCGACCACGTCCAGCTGCATCGATTCCCACGCCTCTTGCGATGAGTAGATCTCCGCCTGCTCTGGATCGAGGTAGGCGACCACGAGCGAAACGTACTGCTCGTAGGTGAGGTCAGCCGCGTTCGCGATCGCTGCGTCGAGCCATTGTTTTGCGTCGTCGTCGAGCTTCTTCGGTGCGTCCTTGCGCGCGAGCAACACGTTGAGGTCGAACACGTCACGAGGTTGCGGCTCAGCACGCTCGGCGAGCGCGTGGATCTTCTGCCGCACGGCCGCGTCGCAGCGGTAATGGTTCGCCAGAAATGCCGGAATCTCGTACGCGTTTGCGATCTGTGCGTCCACGCGTTCGTGTGCTGCCGCATCGATGAGGTCGCGCCGGGAGAACTCGATCTTCGTGCGGTCGTGGACCGACGTAGCCGGGCTCGCGACCTCGAGCTTCCACCGCTGCACCGTGTCGGTCTGCTTCGGCTTCGAGATGTCCTGGATCACGATCCCGCGCGCCTTGAGAGGACTCGTGACCGTCGCGGACGCAAGGAGGCGGTCGACACGGTTCTCGAGCGCAGCCTTCGACATCGTGACCACATCGAGGTCGAGGTCCTCCGAGACGCGGACGCTCTGAAAGAAGAACCGCAGGTTGATGCCGCCCTTGACCGCGAGCAAGCTCTTGTCGGAGACGTTGGCAAACAGGGCCCTGACGAAGACCAGGTGAAAGAACTCGACGATCTGCCGGGCGGTCATCGCCAATGAATACAGGAAATTGCCCTTGGGGGCCATTTCTTGTATTCGTAGATCAAGCTGGAGGGGCCTCGACAGGCGACGGTTCAGGTCACGGCCGGAACGGCTGCTCGTCTTTACCGCGCACCGGGCTGGCGAGCCGGCGCGCGACCGCTTCCTGCTCGTCCTTGGTCAGCCGCCGCACGTAGACGCCGGCCGCGTCGATCGAGCGCGCGCCGAAGAAGCCCTCCGACACCGCATACTCGACCTCGATGATCATGTACGGGTCGTCGCCGATCCACATCAGCTCGTGCTTGCGCGGGATGCCGACCCACGACGACAGCGTGAACTTATCGCGCGATCCGTCCTCGTTGAGGACGACCATCGTGATGCGCTCGGTGGCGGTCATTGCGCTACGAGGTGAACCCTAGCACGTCGAGCATGTCGTAGCGCCCCGGCGGTTTGCCCACGACCCACGCCGCCGCGCGCAGCGCGCCTCGCGCGAAGATCGCGCGCGACGTGGCGCGATGGCCGATCTCGACGCGCTCGCCCGCTCCGAACAGGTACGCCACGTGCTCGCCGACCACGTCGCCGCCGCGCACCGCCGACACGCCGATCTCGCCGCGCGGGCGCGGCCCGATGTTGCCGTCGCGCGCGTGCCGCTTCACGCGATCGTAATCGACCCCGCGGCCTGCGGCCATCGCGCGCGCGATCGCGAGCGCCGTGCCCGACGGTGCGTCCCTCTTCTCGTTGTGGTGGATCTCGACGACCTCGGCATCCCAGTCCGCGAGCGCGCGCGCCGCCTGCTTCGCGAGCCCGAGCACGAGATTGACGCCGAGCGAGAAGTTCGCGGCGTACACGACCGGCGCGACCTGCGCGAGCGCGGCGATCGCCTCGTGATCGGCGTGCTCGAGGCCGGTCGTGCCGATCACGGCCGGCAGGCGGCGCACCGTCGCCGCGATCGCGGCGCCGCGGGTCGCCTCGGGCGAGCTGAAGTCGATGTACGCGTCGCAGCCGTCGAGTGCCTCGGCGAGATCGCCGCCGCGATCGAACTCGGCCACGACCTCGGCGTGACCGGCGGCGGCCGCGGCGACGGCCTGGCCCATGCGGCCGGCCGAGCCGACGATCGCGATCCTCATAGCTTCGCGAGCTCCTCGCGGAGCTCGCCGGTCAGCTTCTCGCTCGCGGGCACGAGCGGCAGCCGCACCTCGGGCGTGCAGCGGCCCATCAGCGCGAGCGCGGCCTTGGTCGGCGCCGGGCTCGGCTCGTGGAACAGCATCTGGCTGAGCACGCGCAGCTTGAAGTGCAGCTTCTTCGCGCGCTCCCAGTCGCCCGCCTTCGCGGCGTCCCACATCTCGGACATCTCGCGCGGCGCGACGTTCGACACCACGCTGATCACGCCGCGCGCGCCGACCGCGTAGAGCGGAAACGTCGTCGAATCGTCGCCCGACAGCACGGCGATGCGATCGCCGACCTTCGCGACGAGCTCGCTCGCGCGCGGCAGGCTGCCGGTCGCATCCTTGATCGCGATGATGTTGTCGAACGCGGCGAGCCGCACGACGGTATCGGTGAGCAGATCGCACGCGGTGCGCGTCGGGACGTTGTAGAGAATGATCGGCAGCTTCGTCGCGCGCGCGATCGCCTCGAAGTGCCGGTACAGACCTTCCTGGCTCGGCCGGTTGTAGTACGGCGTGACGTGGAGCAAGGCATGCGCGCCGGCTTGCTCCGACGCCTTCGTCAGCGCGAGCGCCTCGGCGGTCGCGTTGCCGCCGGCGCCGGCGATCACCGGTACGCGCCCGCGCGCGGCGGCCACGGTCGCCGCGATCACCGCGACGTGCTCGTCGACGTCCAGTGTCGCCGATTCGCCGGTCGTCCCGACCGACACGATGCCGTCGACGCCCTGCTCGATCTGCCAGTCGACGAGCTTGCCGAGCGCCGCGAAGTCGACCTTGCCTCCCGACAGCGGCGTGACGAGCGCGGTGAGACAGCCCTCGATGGCGGCAAGCTTCGGCATGGCCATGCATTGCTACAACGCCGTGGAGGCAAAAGCCATTCCGGCGTTACGATGCGCCGATGAAAAAGCTCCTTGTCGTGGTGGCGACGGTCGTGGCGTGCGGCGGCTCCAGCAGCGTCGCGCTCGACGAGCTCGCGGCGCAGGTCCAGTCGGCGTGGTGCAAGAACCAGGTCGAGTGTCAGTACTATCCCGACGTCGCGACGTGCAACGCCGCGTACGAGGCGAACGACGACTACTACCGGACGATGGTCGCGGCGGTCACCGCGAAGCGCGCGACCTACGACGAGGGCCTCGGCGGAGACTGCGTGACCGAGATCGAGAATCAGGGCTGCGCGTTCACCGGCTTCCAGGCCGCCGCCAACGATCCGTGCATCGCGATGTTCAAGGGCAAGGTCGCGGCGGGCGGCAGCTGCTTCGAGCAGCCCGAGTGCGCCGACCAGGGCACGTGCAACTACACGGACGACACCTGCGATCCGAGCACCGCGTGCTGCACCGGCTCCTGCGTCGCCGCGTCGGCCAAGGCGCCGATCGGCGCGACGTGCTCGACGACCGCCGACTGCGTGACCGGCACGTACTGCGGGTTCACGTCGATGACATGCACCGCGCTCGCGACCACCGAGAACACGGCATGCGATGGCTTCGATGGCTGCGCCAACCCGATGCTGTGCAACTACGACTTCACGACCAACACGTTCACGAACTGCTATACGCCAGCCGCCCGCAACGCGGCCTGCAACCCGAACTTGTTCATCCCGTGCGCGGATGATCGCGATTACTGCGACACGACCACGATGACCTGCACGCAGAACGTCGCGCAAGGCGCGGGGTGTCAGGGCTCGAACGGCGCGCAATGCGTCGGGTTCGACGAGTGCGTCAACGCGTTCTGCGCCGCGCGCCCGAGCGTGCAACAGGCCTGCACCGTCCAGCAGACCGGGTTCTCGGATTGCCTCGGGACGCTGGCTTGCACGAACAGCACGTGCGCGCAGCCCACGTTCATGTCGTGCGAATGAGGCCAGCGTGAGGCCGCCCGACGGAGCGGGGCTCGGTGCGATGCTCGCCGATCAGTGGATCCATCGCGCTCGGATAGCCTGGAGGGAACGGTGCTCGCGGGGCGCTACGCGATCGAGCAGCTGCTCGGCGACGGCGCGATGGGCGTCGTGTACCGCGCGCGCCACGTCAAGGTCGGCCGGCCGTTCGCGATCAAGGTGCTGAAGCCGCGCGCGATGACGAACCCGAAGATGGTGCGCCGGTTCGAGCGCGAAGCGGAGCTCGCCGGGCGGCTGTTCCATCGCAACGTCGTGCCGGTCGTCGACACCGGCACGACCGACGGCGGCTTGCACTACCTCGTGATGGAGCTCGCCGCGGGCCACAGCCTCGCACACCAGCTCGACGGCCGACCGCTGCCGGCGACACGCGTGATCGCGCTCGGGCGCCAGCTGTGCGAAGGCCTGCAGCACGCGCACGACGCCGGGCTCGTGCACCGCGACTTCAAGCCCGACAACGTGATCATCGGGCGCGACGAGCGCGGCACCGAGGTCGCGCGCATCGTCGATTTCGGCGTCGCGATCCTGCGCGAGGAGCCCGAGCCGGGCGACGGCGGCCGGCTGACCACCGCCGGCATCGTCGTCGGCACGCCGCAGTACATGTCGCCCGAGCAAGCGCGCGGCGACGCGATCGATCACCGCACCGATCTGTTCGCGCTCGGCGTGATGCTGTACGAGCTCGTCACCGGCAAGCCTCCGTTCGACGGCGACGGCGTCGAGGTCGCGCGCGCGAACTTGCTCGACGCAACGCCGGCGATGGCCGCGCGCGCGCCGGGCGTCGAGGTCGATCCGCGACTCGAGGCGCTCGTGCGGCGGCTGATGGAGAAGGATCCGGCGGCACGTCCGCAGACCGCGGCGGAGGCCGAGGCGGCGCTCGACGCGATCGCGGCCGAGCTCGCCACGCCGCCGAAGCCGAAGCCGCGCGCGGAGACCCGGCCGGGGACCGCGGATCCCGAGGTCGCGATCGCGACCGACCGCGTCCACGAGCTCGTCGTGCGACGGCGCAGGCGGATCGCGATCGCGTGCGCGCTGGCGGTGGTCGCGATGGTCGCGATCGCGGCGGCCTGGCCGAGAGTGGAGGGCGCGACCACGCCGAGCGCGGACGTCGAGGCGCCGGCGGAGGCGCCGACCCTCGACGTGCGACAGGCGGTGGCGGTCGCGGGGGTCGGAGCGGGAACGGGAACGGCAACCGGATCGGGAACGGTAACGGGAACCGGAACGGGAACGGCCGCGGGATCGGCGGCGAAGCGCACGCCGCCGACGGCGAGCGAGCTCGCGACGCTGTACGCGTCGGTCGGGCGCGAGCTGAAGGCGCTCGGCACGCGCAAGGGCGACGACGCGACGATCGACCTGTGGCCGCGCTACCGCTGGATTCGCATCAACGAGGAGATTTCGGCGCCGGCCGCGCGGCGCGGCGACATCGCCGACATGCTCGACCAGCTGCACCGCGACATCGCGGCGCGCTGACTCGGTGCGATGGTCGCCGCAGGCTGCCGCGCGCGACCGCGCAGCCGGCCGCCCAGCCGGCTCAGGTCTCGTGATCGGGATCGGGCGGCAGGTTGGCGATCTCGTCCGGGAACCGGCTCGCGAGAAACGCCAGCACGTCGCGGATCGACAGCAGCCCCGACGGCTTGCCGGTGTCGTCGACGATCGGCAGGTGGCGGCGGCGGCCGCTGACCAGCCGTCGGATCGCTTCGGCGAGCGAGTCGTCGGGGCGGATCACGGTCGGATGCGGCGTCATCACGTCGCGCACGACCACGTGCGACCACAAGACGTCGCCGTGATCGAGGCGGCCGACGAGGTCGCGCTCGGTGAAGATGCCGACGAGCGCGCCGTTCTCCTCGACGAGCACCGCGCCGCGGCCCTTCGCCTTCATCTCGGCGACGACCTTCCACATCGCATCGCCGGCGTCGACCCGCGCCCACGCGCGTACCGGCAGCGCCGCGATCGGCGTCGCGCCGAGTAGATCCATCGTGGACGTGCGGCCGGTCGCGGTCGCCGCGGTCATCCGCCACCTCCGAGGTCCGTCAGGTTCACGACCCCCGAGATCTCGTCTTGCACCCGCACCGGGCGCGGCGTCGCGTCGATCTCGTCGAAGATCTGACCGAGGTGGCGCATCACGTCCCACACGGTCAGCACGCCGAGGATCGCGCCGGCGTCGTCGATGATCGGCACGTTGCGAAAGCCTTCGATCGCCATCCAGTTGATCGCGAACACGACGCCGTCGCGCGGGCGCAGCGTGCGCGGCGCCGCCGTCATCACGTCGCCGAGCGCGAGCGTCTTCGGATCGGCGCGCACCGCCGCGACCCGGTCGAGAAAGTCTCGGCTCGTGAAGATCCCCTCGAGCTTGGCGTTGCCTGAACCGTGATCGACCACGAGCACGCAGTCGTGCACGTCGCGGCTCATCAGCTCGAATGCACGCGACACGCGTTCGGTGCGAGCGAGCTGCGGTACCTGTTTGGTGTAGCCGAGCTCCTCGATCGTCTGCTGCAAGCGACGCATGTACCGCCTCCCTTCCGCCTCTCATCATATCCGGGACGCGAGCAGCGCGGTGCCGTCTCGCAGCGGCAACTCGATCGTGACCCGTGCGCCTCCGCCCACTGCGTCGGAAATCGTAATGCGCCCCCCATGATCCGAAACGATGCGATGGACGATCGCGAGGCCGAGCCCGGTGCCGCCCTTGCCGTGCTTCGTCGAGAAGTACGGCGCGAACACCTTGTCCTTCAACTCGGCGGGCACGCCCGGGCCGTTGTCCTCGACGACGAGCAGCGCGCGATCGGCGCCTTCGCCGCGGCGCGTGCGCACCGTGATCTTGCCGCCCTCGCGCTCGCCGATCGCGTCGCGCGCGTTCGCGACCAGGTTGAGCAGTACCTGGTTGAGCTGGCCCTTGTCGGCATCGAGCTCGGGAAGATCGTTCGCGAGGTCGGTCTCGACCGGGATCGCGCCTTGATGCAGCGCGAGCGAGCCGCGCACGACGTCGTTGAGATCGACGCGCGCGAGCTCGGCCTTGGGCATGCGCGCGAAGTCTGAGAACTCGGCGACGATGCGCTTCAGGCGATCGGCCTCGGCGAGCACCGTGGTCGTCGACTCGTCGAGGATCTCGGCGAACTCGGGGTGCTGCTTCTTGTAGCTCTTGCGCAGCGTGTCCATCGCCATCTGGATCGGCGTGAGAGGATTCTTGATCTCGTGCGCGAGCCGGCGCGCGATCTCCTGCCACGCCGCGATGCGCTCGGCGATCACGAGCCGCTCCTTCGACGTGCGCAGGTCTTCCATCATGAAGTTGAACGCCGACGCGACCGCGCCGACCTCGTCGGCGCTGCGCACCGG